>Ga0181349_1000293_pt1 | contig 21195 bp, 35 predicted proteins | sample Su13VDMM110SD_FD_130106 | JGI IMG/M metagenome (GOLD analysis project Ga0181349, IMG submission 130106) | Freshwater viral communities from Lake Michigan, USA - Su13.VD.MM110.S.D | ecosystem: Environmental > Aquatic > Freshwater > Lake | place: USA: Michigan | collected 2013-07-16 | reverse complement strand
TTTCTCCCAATCGCCAAACCAAGCCTTAAATTCGGGTGTGCGTACTAACTTATATTGCTCGGCAGTTAAGTTAGATTCCCTTCCGTTTGGAGCAATTAAGCCACCTTCTTCATATTTTTTCGCTTTAGAAATTTTTACAAAACCAAGAATTTCATCTTCTTTATTAACTAATGATTGAGTAATTCTATGGTATCCATCTAATACTACGTTTTCTTTGTCGTAACCATTATAACCTACAACAATTGGAAATTTATTTCTCCATTCATATTCGTTTTCGTTGGGTTTCATAGTGTCTATTGTAGTATCAATAAAAGTTTCTAACGAACTATCCCCCCTACCTAGTAATGAATCAATTTCTATATTTTTTAAAATATATTTATCAGAATTTTTTATGTATTCAAAAAATGAATCATCTTTATAATTAGCACCTTGCAAGTATTTTTTTACCTCTTTACCAGTATATTCTTTATACAATATCAAACCGCCATCTTCGTACTTCAAATCATCATCTTGAGCAACTTTGCCACCTTGCTCGTATTTAGTTTCATAAAACGCCCAATTATCAAAACCGCATTTATGGCATACATACTTATCGTATTCTTCAGTTTGACTTTCTAACCAATGCCAACCACAATTCATACAAGTTATGGTTTTATCCATTTTGCCACCTTGTTCGTATTTTAATTTTTCAGAAGTTCCAATATGGATAATTTCTTTTTCATTACCATAATCGTCCTCTATAATTAAATACAATTCATTTTCTATATACAAATTGTAAATTTCGCTTTCCACTTCTTTTAAACTAAACCCATAAACTCCAGAAGTTAATGTAGGGTCAACACATAATCTACCTACTATTCTTTTGTTATTTTTAGAAATTACATTTGCAAACCAAACGTTTTTATCGGTGTCGCCACGTTCCCCTCTTTGATATTGAACCTTGTATAAATCGTTATTTATCTTTATGTTTAATGACTTTGACGAAATAAAATCAATTAAGCCACCTTGCTCGTATTTAGTATTCCCCTTATAAATTTCTATTTGAGAAACATCTAAAGGAACAAAAGAATAATTTGCATCTTTAAAATCATCGCTAAAATCTCCTTCATATACTATTATACCATCATAACCATAATCATTATTTTTCCTTTTACTTACTCTTAAAAATAGCCAAAGCAAGTCGGCAGTTATAAAAGTTATTGGTTCGCCTAATTTTATTTTCTTATACCTTTCTTGCCCTCTTGATTTTTCTAAAGCAAATGGCAAGAATTTTTCATTATAAATATATACTGCATTATTATCATTTCTTGTATCAAAATAATTACTTGCTAATAATTCATATTTATATATTTTAGAGCCATACCCCTTCGCATAATCTTGGTCTTTAGTAAAAAAAATAGGCTTAGTGTTTTCGTTTAATTTCAATGGATTTTCAGAACCATGGTAAAATATTTCACCTCCCTGCTCGTATTTAAACAAATCATCATCTTGTACATACGCCGCTTTAACTTTCTCACCAGATGCTTTTTTTAGGAACTTATTAACCCTTGCAAAACTCCATGCAGCTCTTGAATTTGGCGCACCACCAGTAATTGTAGGTCTATGCGAAGTAGAATAAGCACCAGAGCCTCTACGATAAACCGCTTTTAAGTCGTCCAATGTTACGGTTGTATTTTTAGGATTACTTTTTTTAAACTCCTCTAGCTTTCCCTTTAAAGTATTTATTGTCTTATCGGACAACTTTATTGTAGATGCACCTTTACTTGTAGCAGAGCCTTCTTTATTTAATTTTGAGCCTTTTACTCTATCCGATTTCGGTGCAGGTGTTTGAGCAATTGTGCCGCCTTGCTTAAATCTTATATCTGGGTTGCTACTATCAAATGTTGTGTTTGTTCCGTCTGCTAGTTTAATTTGATTAGGTTCAAGCGCAATGTACGATTGTCCTATACCCTCGTAAGCATTGTTATATTCAAACCCTACATTACCATATTTTTTTATTAAAAAATCACGAATTTTTTTACTATCTTCTCTATAAAAAGAATCTGCAAATTTGTTTTGTTTATATTCCAAATCAGATACTATATTATCTCCCAATAATTGACCTATATACCTTTGTGGGAACTCAAACTCACCAACGTCTGTTATTTCAAAAATTTTTCTAATATTTAAAAAACAAGGATAAATAAAACTATTATAATCTTTATTATAATTTTTAATTTCAGACCTACTTTTAGCTTGTTCGTAATTACCAAAATGAAACCCTAAATCAGCCTTATCAAAATCAAAAATGTTAAACTTTTCTTTTTGACGAGTACCGTGATATACTACTAATGGCTCACCATTTTTATCAACAACCTTGCTAGAAGTTTCGGGGGAATTTTCCCAATCACCGAACCACGCTTTAAATTCTGGTGTACGAACTAATTTATATTGTTCGGCAGTTAGGTTAGATTCCTTTCCGTTTGGTGCAATTAAACCACCTTGCTCGTATTCCGTAGCTAAATCAAAATCTTGTAAATAGCATTTTATAATATTTTTTTTATCTTTTACTAATTGACTAAATAACCTATGATTACCAGATATAATATAAATTTTACCATCTTTTTTAATACAAATTGGCAAACCTATTTTGTGCTTATTTTTTTCTATTACTTGAATACCTACATCTGACTGACTAAAAAATATATCCTCTATTGCAATGTTTTTTATGGGTAAATTTATTGGCATATTATCAAAATCTAAATCTTGTAATTTAATCCAAATTTTTTTTTCTATTGAACTTAACTTATCTGTAAAATCCCCATCATAATTTAGCCCATATTTTATTAAATCTTCGTATTCAATTTCAGTAGCACCTTCATCTACTTTTTTATAATAATAATTTCTAATATCTCCGCCTAAATCGTATTTAAACAAATCATCATCTTGTACATAAGCCGCTTTAACTTTCTCTCCAGATGCTTTTTTTAAGAACTTATTAACCCTTGCATAACTCCAACCAGCCCTTGTAATATTAGGTCTATGCGAAGTAGAATAAGCACCAGAACCTCTACGATAAACCGCTTTCAAGTCGTTTAATGTTACAGTTGTATTTCTAGGATTACTTTTTTTAAATTCCTCTAGCTTTCCCTTTAAAGTATTTATTGTCTTATCGGACAACTCTATATTTGATGCCTCTTTTGCGGTAGCCGTGCCTGCTTTATTTACTTTTGAGCCTTTTAGCCTATCGGATTTCGGTGCTGGTGTTTGAGCAATTGTTATACCACCTTTCTTATATCGTATATCTTCTTCCATATTAAATGTTGTATTAGTACCGTCTGCTAGTTTAATTTGTTCGGGTTCAAAAGCCATATATGAGTAATCATCCGTGCTACCCTCGTAAGCATTAAAGTACATTATACCATCATATTTTTTTAATATTAACTTTTTTAAATCTTGTATATTTTTAGATTTACCGACCATATTATATAGTGGCGTATCTTCAAAAGCATATAAATACTCTTTCCACATATTAATATCATTCCAATCGCCTAAATCATAATCAACTAATAATCTTTTTCTTATATTTAAAAAATACTGCTTAATATTAATATTACCCCTATCTTCCGCTGCCTTTTTTGAGCCAAAATGAAACCCAAATTCACCTATTTTAAAAACATTAAATTCTTTATCTGTACCATGCCATAATACCAATGGCTCTCCATTTTCATCAATAACTTTGCTAGAAGTTTCGGGTGAATTTTCCCAATCACCAAACCATGCTTTAAATTCGGGGGTGCGTACAAGTTTATATTGTTCAGGTGTTAAATTACTTTTATTACCGTTGGGTGCTATCATTATTTATTTGCTTTTCTAAACATTAAATTATCTTTTACAATATTGAAACCAAAACTTTGGTAGTATTCAATAAGGTATTGCTTATTTATTTTCGCTTTATGCTTTTCATCTTGTATGTATTTGTGACTTGGTTGTGCGTATAAGTATATATCTATTCCATACTCATCAGCCTTATTCAATACTTTTTTTAAATATATTTTAGCATCAATACCTTTATTTAGCTTTTCAAACAATTCCAAAATAACAACATTATCACCAATTATACTTGGTCTTAACTCGTTAGGATATGAAATCATTATGTTAATGTCTTGAATGTTAGGCTTTTGCCACTCCAAAAACCATTTGTAAAAGTAATTTCTTTGTTTCAATGGCATAGTATAAAATATATTTATGTAAAAATAATTTATTTTGTTGTTAAAATATACTTAAATTTGTTTTTAAATATTTAATTTAACTAAAACAAACGAAAATGGATTTCTTAAACATCAAAAGTACAAGTTTTTTGGGCGGTGCTAACGTTCATAGCTTAATCAAAATCGTATTAGCTGGATTTATCGTATATAAATTGGCTAAATAATTTTTTAAAAACAAAAAAAAACAAACAACATGACTGGAGTATTTGACATCAAGAGCAGCAACTTCTTAGGAGGTTTAAACGTACACAATGTTATTATCATTGCATTGCTAGGCTTTGCCGCATACAAATTGAAATAATTTAATTTGTAAAAGTGAATAAAAAAAGCCCTGTTAATCGGGGCTACTTTTGTTTTTTAAAATATAGATATGAAAAATAAAATATTAATAGGAGTATCCGTATTGGCAACAATAGGTGCTGGGTATTTCATATATACTAAAATAAGGGATAGAAATAAAACTATAATCCCCGTTGTGGGTGGCGTAATTGTACTTGAAGATTACCCCCCATCAGTTACAAATCAATTAGTAGATGATGAACAAGTTGATTATTTAGCAGATGTATCAGATGATTTAATACAAGAGCCATTAGACGAAGAATCAAATGAAGAACCAATTTGGGCTTCAGACGATACTATTTATGGTTCAGAAGATACTATACCTTAATAAAAAATAAAAAAATGGCAAAATATAGAGCATTTAGGATAGAACCTAACATTCAAAAATCTTATTCGGATTTCTCAAAACCAGAGAGTATAAAAGCTAATTCGGCAATGATTAAAACCATAAATTCAAAATATGGTTCAATTATTAGCTATTGGGGGAATATATTTGAAATTGATAAGGGAGTTCTTATTGGATTTATAGCAACAGAAAGCGGTGGGCAAATGGTTGGGGCAAATAAATATAAAGCTACTGGTCTTATGCAAGCAACACCAACTGCCGTAGTTGAGTGTATTTCAAAATGGAGCAAAACAGGTACAGATTTACCGCCAGAGGTTGTTACTGAAATAAAAAAGAAATTACCTTCTTTATTAACAGTTAAAACGGTGGGTAATTTAGAAAGTAGCATAATTAATTTACTTAAAAACGATGCTAATTTTAGTATAATGTGCGGTACTCTAATTCTAAGATGGCTTTTACAAAGATTTAGTAGTTTATTTAATGGTTCTCAATTAAACAAGGCTATGGTGGCTTACAATGCTGGTGCTTATTCAAGGGCAATTAATCAAGGTGGATTAGGTGAGCCTATTGATTCTACCGTATTAGCACAAAACCCAATAGTGCCAAATGAAAGTAGGGCTTACCTGTATAAAATGCTTGGTATTAATGGATTTTTAAACTTAATTTATAGAAATAAGGTAATATAAAAAACAAACAACCATGACAGAACAACAAGAATTAGAAAGGGATTCATTAGGCAACTCACTTAAACTTGCGGCATTAATTTTTATTAGCCTTTATGCTATAAATTATTTAAGCAAAAAAAGTCAAGGGAAATAAAATTTATTTAATTCGTTGTACTCAACTTGACTTGAACGAGTTTCCCCTACAAATAAATTATCCAAACCGCTACCTATATCAATATGGGTAGTGTTTGGATTTTTTTGCATAATATCACTAATTAGCACTTTACTTAGTAAGCCTGCGGAGTATAAAAATATTTCATAATCACTATTTAGTAAATGAGTAACTATGTGTTCGTATTGAGAAAATGCTTCACGCTCTGGTATATTTAATACATCACATTTTAGTAATGACTTAGCACCATTCAATTTTTCTGGGCAAATGTAAACTTTGCGTTTATTGCTATTACCGATTGTTTCGTATAAAGACTTTAACTCATCTAATCTTCCCCCTTCTACATTAAGCATAGTAGAATATGGTGCATATTGTAATTTTAAATTATTACTATTTAGTATGTTCTTTAAAATATCTTCATATATATCACCAAAATTCCATTCACCTATAAAAACATTTTCTTTCAAAGTGAAAAATAAGTATGCCTCAATTAATTTAATTGAAAGTTGTAGCGAGTAAGATTGATGGTCGCAATTTGAATCTCCTTCTTTGAAATTCATTGACATACATATAGCCTCTCCATCCCCAAATTTAGTAAACGAAAAATTATACCCTTGCTCTACAAATTCCTTAAACCTAACAACCATTAAAATATTTTAAAGTATTCAACCCAAGACTTACACACATCTTTCCATTCCAATTTTTTAACCCAATTATAGCTTCTATCAATTTTAGATTGTAGTTCGGGGTTATATTCTTTTTTATCTACACATACTTGCATTAAAGTACCTGCTATTTCGTAAATATCCGTTTGCTCTCTTATTACGTTATCGTTTGTATGGCAATAAGGATATATTGAAGTTAGCATATAAGCATCCTTACCGTAGTTACTCATCTCCATAAATGAAGTTGTAAAAGGTGCAACGATTGGTAACTTGCAAGCAGCAGCTTCTCCATAGGTTAAACCCCATCCCTCGCCTAAAGTTGTTGTTAAGAATACATCGGAAGCATTGTATATTTTATTTACAATTTCGGTATCAGCCATAGATTCCTCAAATTCTTTTGGAAGTAGTTTATAATCTACATCCTCAACCATATCCGTTTGAAGCATAATCCCACGAATATCCCAACCCATAGGGTCTTGTGGATGACAATGCAAGTATAAAAATGGTGGTGGTAATTCCTTATCCCAAATTTTTCTAGCCTCAATGAAACCAAAAATAGTATTAGGTATATCCTTTCTCGGTTGATTCCTATTTATATTAGTTACAATAAACTTATTAGCGTTATCACCAAAAAATTCTTTTCTAAACTCTAGTATTTCATCTTCTTTTAATGGATAAAAGTCTTTTGAATTATTACCGTGCGGCACTACTTTTACTTTTAAAGATGGCTTATGCTTCAATACTTCTTTCCGACCAAACTCGGTGTATGTAACACATACATCAAAGAAATCTAAATTTCGTGTTAACTCTTGAACCAAATGACAATCTACTGGAAAATAGAATATGGACTTGAAACTTTTTCTATTCTCGTCTTTCTTCTCCTTCTTAATATGTTGCATGACTTCGATAAATGGAACGATAACACCCAAATCTTGGCAAATAAATATTCCATCATAGTCATTACTTTCTTTTAATATCTTTAAAAATAGATACCTACCATAGTCATCAGCCTTTGCATCACTTGTCTTAGCTGGTATAATGTAAGTATTTTCATCTTCCCAATAATGCTCACCAAAATAATTAATAGCAACAATATCTAAATGAATATCCGAACCAAAATTTTTCTTTAACTCACTTACTATATTTTTTGACACAGTGCCGAATCCAGTTCTAGCTACATAGTCAAATAGGCAAAGCACTCTTTTCTTTCTCATTTAATTTCGTATTCTTTTATTTTTAATAATTCGGATTCATCTAGCAAATAAACTAATGATTTTTTATAATTTCTTATAAGTTCCTTTTTAACCAAAAATGCTCTTTTCTTTTCGGTATCTCCATTACCCACAAATGTAGCTACTTTTAAATTATTCCATATTATAATATACTTTAAGTCGTTAGGCGTAATCCATATCAACTCATTCCCATCACAAAATACCCAATAATCAGAGCCAGTAAATAGTAACCCAGATGGCTTATTAAACATCTCTATTTCAACAACAAGGTTTCCCGTAAAGTTTGACTTCTTATCAGCCTTTACCTCTATTTTTTTATTATTTTCTGGTATGAATATGTCGTATTCCTTGCAAAAACCATCGGCGATAAATGATTGAGGATACTTTTTTATAATTCTATTTAAAACGATATTTTCATAAACTTTACCATTTATTAAAGAATCTTTAAATTTCATTGGTTTATTTTATTATAGATTTTAGTCCATTTATCTTTATCCTTATCCCATTCGCCAGTAAGGTTAGGGAATAGTTGGAAAAACATTCCACTAAATAACAAGTTGAAATATCCTTTTTTTATTTCATCCATATACTTAATCCCACTCAAAGGTTGTTATTTCCCTATTCTCTAATCCGCAACGCAATCCTACCAATATATCACAATGGTAACGTATAACATCATTATCAACGAGCATACAAGTATTACACATCATAGCATCATAGTATTTATCCATATTTATATTAGGGAATTTGCTCAAAAGTTCTTCAATTTCGCAATCAATAAAACCCTCTTTATACTTTGTCTTGTAGTTATATACTAAATCTCTTAATTTGTTTTTCATAGTATTATTTTATTAAAAAATGACCACCTAATACACCAACTGCCATCCAAAAGAATGGACTTGAAAGTAATCCTTTCTTTTTTTCTATTACTACATTACTAACCTTTGAAAGTGATAAATATGGGTTACTATTTTCAATTTCAACAAGCGGCTTTCTTCCAAACCATAAAAATCCAGTTTTCTTCCAACCAATAGTTACGGTAGATTCATTCTTTATTTTAAGCGTATCTATTAATAAGCCATCTTTCTTTACAGAGCCAGATATATTAAACCATTTTTCTTTTAGTGCAAATTTCTTAGGAACAATTATTGAATTAGAAATTAAACTATCAATATTCGCCTTTGAACTATCCCCATTTTTTAATTTAACATACCAGCCAGCAGTATCAACATAATTATCTGGAACGTAGGGAACTGATTTATTTATATACTTAATTTCTTGCTCTTGCTTTACTTGACTTTGAGCAATTTGTATTTCATTTTTCAATTTAAGGATACCAGCTTTGTGTGCATCCCTTTCACTCATTATTGTTTGACTTTGAGTGGCAATAGTTGAACTATCCTTAGCAACTTTAACCTTAAATACTTGCTCGCTATTTTTTAATTGAGCCAATAAAGCATCTTTTGAACTTTCTTTATTGCATCCATCTTTTACTAGGAATAAAATTAATATCCCAGCCATAACAAATATTAAATTTGATGTTCTCATACTTTTTCTTTTTCTATTTTAAATTTTAATTCTTTGCATCCGCAAGTAATAACATAATAATCTTCACTCAAATACGACATAGTATTAGCGTGAGGGCAAGTTATTGAACATGGTTTCTTTTTATGAAACATACATACCGAATCTAACCCATCCTTAACTAAAATTTTACCATAATAGGTATCATGTAATAATTCGTATTTCATAATTAATCTATTGTATCGTGTCTTAAATCGCCCAACCCTTTTACTATATATGTAGGAATATGTTTTGAATTGGCAAATTTACGATATTTTGCGCCATCATGCGTTGCCATATTGCGTATTAATACAAAATCATGCCCGTAATCAAACCCGTGCGGCGGCATTTTTCTTAAAAAATCTGTTTTAACTATAATCTCACTATGCCCAATCATTCCAGACCTTAATTCACTATTCCTTTCTTTTTTTAAAGGGTCTAAATATGTATTGTAATAAACAAAATCAAAATCAGTACCCTCTATGCCTGCTAAATAATTTTCAAAATGATTTGGTAGAATCACATCATCATTACCAAAGAACAAAAAGTATTCACCTTGTGCATTTTTTATATTTTCGTTAATTATATAGTAACCGCATCCGCCTTTATTATCCCTTAAATTAGATATGATTAATTTATTACCATTTAATTCAGCATGGCTTACCAAGTCCTTACAATGCTGACTTTCTGCAAAACTACTTAAACTCCAACACGCATCACCAACTACTAATGCTTCCCAACTATTTATATTTTGGTTACATATATTCTCAATAGCCCTAATCGTTCTTTGCGGTCTTCCATAACAAGGTAGCGATATTGTTACTCTCATTTTATATGCTTTTACACTTAATATTACTTTTAGAGAACAGATTTACAGTCTGCCGCCTTTAACCACTCGGCAATCCACCCTTACCTTTAATATTTTACCCAAGTATTTTTAACCGATTGAGCATGGTCGTTCTTTACTGGATATGTAATTTCTGGTATATTAAGTTCACCTAAAAGTGAATTTTCAACGAAATACATATTAATACTATCGTTTTGAAATATGCAAGTGTACCCGTATTTTTCTGCCATATCACAACCTGCGGTAAATGAAAAACCATAATAGTCATCGTTACCCCAAGTATGTTCGGGATTATAAGTTATAGTATAACTTTCACCAGCCGCCCAAATAGGATTAAACTCCGCTAATATAACGCTAGGCTTGTACTTAGCTTTTAGCACCTCCTCTAAAACATACAAATCATTTCCGTCCAAATCAATACAAAACAAATCAAACTTTTTTGGTGTTTTATATTGCTTTAATAATGACACTACATTTTCTTTCGTAATAAAATGCTGCTTTACCTCATCGTTACCTTTATTATCTCCATCAATTAATAAGGCATCGTAACCTTTCTCAATGAAGTATCTAGTATTGCTTAAATGGTATCCATCCCAAGCACCCAGCTCAACAATTAAATTGTTAACTTTTGGAACACTTTTTAAAATATGCTCCAAATAACTTTCTTCGTTTACTTGACTATATTTTTTCCATACTGGTATTGTGTACAATTCTTCTATCCAATTCATAATATATTTTTTAACTCTGTGTATAATTTATTTAATGCTTCTTTATCTTTTTTGGGGAACTCATCCCACGCTATTTTTGTTGCAGATTCTTTTGAAGCACCTTTATTTACCAAATCTTTTACCCTATTTTCTAAATCACTTTCTAATTGACTTATAGAGTATAATAAATGTTCGTACTCTTTTATCATTGTGAATTACTTTTTAGGAGTAATGTAAATCAATCCACGCTTAATTTCGGTTGATGTGGCATCCGTGTTATAATAATGCTCATATCCATACACTCCATAAATTTTATCTAACGATGGCTTTATCCATTCAAAATCGAATGGTTGTCCATGAATAGAATCAAAGCCCAAATTAGGCTCGTTTGGAACTTTAAAATCGTGTATTGCTATAACAGGGTTTTTAAATTTAGCTATTTGCTCTAACTCCGAAAGTAATGGACAAAAATCTCCCCAATGTGCATCTAAAAAAAACATAGTGTTATCAAATGGATATAATTCTTTAAGGAATGTTACCGAATCGGATATACTTGCTTTAACATTGAGCATTGATTGTATTTTATGCCTTCCGTACTTAGCAAAATCTTCATTAATTTCTGCGGTAAATACCGATTCAAAGTTATCACCAAGCCATTTGGTGGTACTGTATAAACAGCTACCAGTTTCTACTACGGTAGTAATATCAAACTTTTTTTTAAGTTTTAAAAATTCAGCCGCTACAAATGTATCCGCATTAAAAGGCTGTGATTGAAACGGCATTAAAATTGGTTCGCTCATAAGTTTTTGTATTTATATATTAATTCTTTAAAATCCATCATTCTTTCTTTCCAAGTCGCAGTATTTTGAACGTATTGGCATCCTCTTGCTGCTATTTGCTTTCTTTCGTCACAATTTTTTAAATAATAGTGACACTTTTCTATTAAATCAGGAATATTATTCCAAGTAACTAGATGCTCACGATTGTTAAAATCTTTATCAATATCCTGAAAGTTGTGGCTTAATACAAAAGCACCAGAAGCCATTTCCCTTAGTAACCTATCACTTGAATACCTTGAATAATCAAAGTGGCTACAATTGATTGATATTGCTGCGGTTCGATAAATTTCAGCCTCTTGCGAATTATTTACTTGCTCAACTTCCGCACTTATACCACACACTCTCCAATTTGCGCCATAAAGATTAAACTTATCTCCAAACTCTCTTTTAAGTGCATAAACAATATCCTTCCTATAACTTGTTAAGGGAAAGTCATTATTAGGATAATAATTTGCGCAAAATACAATATTATTATGACACTCGCTTTCTTGTGGAAAATAATACTTGTCGTCATATCCAATTTGTAAATACTCTGCTCTTAGTCCAAGTTGTCGCATTTTAAGCACATCGGTCATATTGGTAAAACAAGTAACAAAGTATTTACCTAACCTTATATACCAATCTATATTTGTTCTTACATCTCCAGTCCAGTTAAATCCCAAGCTATGCTCATAAATTGCCTTCGCCGCCGCTTCGTTAATTACATTGGGGGATTGTATTTGCAGAAAAACCGCATCATATCCCCCATTTGTAACCTCATTAATTATTGTCGCATTAACATCACTAATCTGTTGCCACCATATTGTTTTAACTTCACTAAAAACATTTTTAAACGCATTTGTTAAGGTGTAATTAGGATATTCCTCACCGTCCATTGCTATTCTTAATATTTTCATTTGATATTTTTTTTAGGGATTAAAATGGCAAACCGTCATCGTCCGAATTTGCTTCCGAATTATTATTAGTGCCGCTATTATTAGAAGTGGTACTCGCCGTTGGCTTACTACCGCCAAGTAATTGAACCGTACCAACACGAAGCCTTAGAGTAGCTTTTGCTTCGCCATCTTTTAAATACGCATCCGCCTCTGGCATACCCTCAACATAAACTAAAGTGCCTTGTTTCAAATAAGGTACTACGGCAGTCTTGTCATTCCAATAAGCACACTCAACCCAAGTGGTTTTTGAAATATCTTCGCCATTTCCGTTTTTAAATTTCTCGGTATGCGCTACCGAAAAGTTAATTACTTTTTTACCGTTAACTTCTTTAACGTTAGCATCTTTTCCTAAGTTGCCAATTACGCTTGTCTTTATCATATTATTTATTTTTGCGGTTTCTTTTCTCTAAAATATTACTAAGTGGATTTATTATTAAACTATATTGGTACACTTTACCAACTCTTTTTTTAACTACTAGATTACTACCGTTAGCTTGCTTTCTAAAATCCCTTAAAGCAGATGAAACGCCACTTTTAGTATGTTTAGTTATTTTACACAACTCGCTAATTCTAAATGCTTTACCATCTTTCATCAAAAGATACAATTGATTAGATAGTTTTATTTTTTTTACTTTTTTACTAAACAGTCTTTTAAAAAAAATAATTATTCTCTTCATTTTTTATTAATATGGGGTTACTAAATAATAAGGTTGCTCAACTCTATTTTGCACAATACCATCCTTAATGTAATTTCTAATATTTGAATTATGTAAATGATAAGTTCTTATTGACTTACTAGGGTTAAGTACATTATAACCACCCTCTTTTAATTCGTATGCAAGCCTATTATCACATCCTGCTACGCCCATTGTGAAATCAATCGAAGTTCTAATTTTAGGCTTACCATAGAAACACCATGTATCTTGACTATCTAACCTATCAAAATGGCTTGAAGTTCCATCTGGGTAGTAATCCCACCTACTTAATGCAAGGCAATTATTATCCTTATCGCCTATTGTACTAAAAAAATGCTTAATACACTCAACCGAATTTTCACTAAAAAAAATATCAGTATTTGATATTACATTAATACAATCATCTTCGCAAGAATCGAAAAAATCATTAAAGGATGGTCTTTTATCATTAAAAATTTTAATAGAGCAATCTTCATAATTTTTTAATGAATAATAATCATCGCTGCTATCAACCAAAAAAGTAACCCTATCAAAAACTCCAGATAAGTTCTTGTTAACACAAAATAGTAATTCATTCATCCTATCTTGGTTGGCATCCTTGTAAAACGTTGTGTATAAATTTATTTTCATAAAAATTAAAATTTGAGGGAGATTTCTCAATTCTGGCACTCCCCCGTTGAAAGTAATCTGTTGCTTTCGCCGCCATTCACCGCAACATCTATACGCAATGGCTTTCTTTTTCCTAGTGATGAATCAAAAGAACGGTGTTGACTTTATAGGACTTGAACCTACAACCCTCTGATTATGAGTCAGATGCTCTAACCAATTGAGCTAAAAGTCATTTTCTACCAAAAGTAAAATTCTTTGAAACCACCATATCCTTATGTGTAAACTGCCACATTTCACAAGTATCATTTATTATTACTGTGTACATTGTATCAGTTTCATGTCCGTACTCCGTAACAAGCCAGACCGTCCCATGACCTTTTGGAGTAAAAACCTCTAACTTATTATGTGGCTCAAATATTACCATTTTGATTTATTTAGTTGAGTTACTAGGTGTCGAACCTAGTCTGACAGAATCAAAATCTGTAGTGCTACCTTTACACCATAACTCATTAAACCTATTTAATTTCTTTAAAAATAACACCTTCCTTTTCTATATTCCAGCACTTCATACTATTACCAACCGCTTCCTCTCCATCTGTTTTAGTAAAAACCTTACCTTTCAAATCAATGTATGCCGTAATAAATTCTCCTTGCTTTAAATTCATCGCCTCTGGCATCTTACAATCTGCGTTCCAAAATTCAAGTTGGAATGTATTTGGGTATTTGTCAACAACCTCTTCAATCCATAATAACCTTTTTTCAAAAGTGCCACGAACAATAGAGGGGAATATTTCTTTAATTTTACCAGAAACCTTAATCATAGTGATTTAATTTAATATGTCTTAGATTGTTTTCAAAAATTCATCCCAACTACCTTTAAACGATTTGTATTTACTAACTAGGCTTTCTTTTAAAAGTGCATCATTTTGAGAAATATAAGTATAGGTATTACCCATATATTTTATTCCACCTAAAGAAACACATAAAGACAAAATTGGGTTACTACTAGCTTGGAGTATAAAAAGTGGTGCTATTGATTTCATATTATTCTCCTTCCTCTTCTTTTTTAGCTTTTTTTACTGGCTCGGCTGAAATAACATCAATTACACGGCTACCTTTAACGGCAACTACTTCGTAATCTAATGAAAAACCAGACTGGACAAAAGATTTAACTACTCTTGCTTCCGCTTCGGTAACGCTCATTGCATCAACTAGATAAGTTTCTTTTACTTTCTTAATACTTACCGCACCTTTTTTACCTTCCGTTTCGGTTTTGATTTCTACTAATACTTCAAAATAATTCATAATTGTTGTTTTATTGTTTATTAAAAGGTTGTTTATACTTTTCTTTAGTTGGCTCTCCTCCCCACATTTCGATATATAATTGCTTATTTTTCTTACTTGCCTCTAATATTGATGGGTCTTTTTCTAGCGTTTTTGAACTTTGGTAAATAAAAGGATTTAACTCTGGTGTTGTTATCACGCTTATACCTTTCAATTTCATTCTATATTCATACGACTTATCTTCGTAGTATGCAGGATAAAAACATTCATCAAATTTAATTTTCTCCCACAAAGACCTTGGTATTAAAAATGCACACCAATCGGCAGTTGCTCTAATTAATGAACTTTTATTCTTTTTATTTACTATTTTCTCTATATCTATTGTTTTTTTACCTAAGTATATATCATCATTAAGAATAAGAGCGTAATCATTTGAAGCATCGGAAAATATATTCTCGCATAATTTATTCCAGCTTGCACCTACACTAAGACCGTCATCACTAATAATATAACGATTAGCAATAGGCTTTATATTTTGAGTGCCATTATCTAATACCCATATTCTAGTGGATGGAAAATCTAAATTATACATCACTAATGATGGATTTAGCAAATCAGCACGATTAAGAGTTGGTATGCCTATTTCAAATTTCATAAAGTAAATGATAGTGTAATTAATATCCAAGTTAAACAAGATACATGGACGGCTAAATAACCATGTTTTTCAGCAAATCTAATGCTCCACTCTTCAATAATAGTATCAATCTGTAAAGAATTTAGAGTACTAAAATGATTAATATTTATAATTATAAAATACATATAGCAAAAAAAAGCAACTATGTAAAAAGGGATATTTAAGACCCTAAAAAATCTTTGTTTCATATTGTTTTATATAACCATTATTATTTTACAAATGTACATTACATATTTAATAAAACCAAATTAATTATAAAACTTCGCCAGTATTTAAGTCAATTTTAACATCTTCTGGCTCAAACATATCCTTACCAAATTTAGCTAAAGACACTTCTCCTGCTTGAACTATATATATTTCTTTAAAAATTGCATCGGTGTACCATTTGCCATTGTACTCCTTACTTTCAAGATACATATTACCCCTTATCTTATCCTTAACCTTTATCTTCAATTCATTCAATGCTTTATCTTTCCAGAATCCCATAATTTTAACTGCAACATTAACCACCTTCTTGCCATTTTTCTTTTTCAAGACAATCTGTGCAATAAAGTCGCTAACAATAACAATGTCATATATTTTCCCTTCGTAAACCATAATGTAAAGTTAAATAAATAATTCCGCTTTTATATTATTTATTAAGACATCAATGCCGTTTTTTTTGAAATAATTTTGCACACACCAATTCCTTGCCCACCTCTTTTCTTCCTTATCACCATCTAATCTATAACTATCAAATGGCTTATCCGTTTTTGACTTTACTATTGAAGCCTTTCCCTTTCCCCAAATAACCGCAAGGTCAATCTCCTCTTTATTAGGATTAATCATTTTATACTTTCTTAAAAAGTTATAACAAATGTTAAACACATCATTTATCTCACCCTTATCTTGCCATTCTTTATAAAAATCTATAAAAATTTCCCTTGTTAGTTCGGCTTGTTGCTCTCGTGTTGGTTTATTTTGAGCCTCTAATTGCTCTTGGTCGCTTTTTTCTTTTTTGCGAATAGTATCGGCTAGCTCCATTTTTCTATAATACAAATAAGAATTAAGCACCTTAGATATATACATCGGGCTAAAAGTGCCATAAAATTCTACATTATCTAACTTACCTAAAATAGATAAATTATAAGCTAATTGTATTTCGGCAATAGTTAAATGAGCAAAATTTTGGAATATAAACTTTGTATTCAATGCAATCTCTTCGGAGAAATCCTTATCAGATATACCAATAAACATTCTCCATTGAGAAACAACTTTTAATAAATCTTCTATATTACATTGGCTAATTGCTACTGAATTACTTATAGACTTTACTAAATCAAATTGCTCCTTAGTCTGGCAGAATTCCGATAAGGGCTTTTGCTTTATTAACTGAATCTGCGAATTTTGTGAAGTTTGTTTTTGCGGTAGGTTGTTCGATGTTTGCATTTAGATAGTTTTCAAATTTTGACTTGCTGAATAATGTTAATGGTCGTAAGTATCTCTCCCAATCCGTTCCTTTCCAATCCTTCACCTTATTATCAATGACAACCTTAAACTCCGAAATGGAATACCCTTCTTTTATCCTTGAAATTATTAGTTCCTTATTAGTGCCTGTATCTATTGAGAAAGATGTATTTGCTTGGTGGTTTAAATATTCTATTATTTTGGAAGCTAATAGATAATTTTCTTTTGATACTACGGTTTCTTTTTTCTTTTTTTTACCCTCAACTATTTTAAAATCATTTTGCTGGAGAAGCTGCATGCCAACTTCGTATATCTCTTTAATTTCACTAACTTTTGGGTAAGCCCGAATTTGTTTCTCTATAAAATCTGGTTCATAAATTTCATCCGCAAATTTACTTAACCAATAACTCCAAAGACGGCTATACAACTTCCCTTGTTCAGCAAATGATGCAAAAAATATTTCGGGTATGACGTAATATCTCACTTTATATTAATATGTAACGGGTGGGCTATGTAAAGATTTATTTTAATATGTATCTACTTTGAAAACATACTTTTTAAAAACCTTTCTCTTTCGGCATCTGTCATTTGTTTAGGCAAATCATAATCGGTAGTTATGTTCTCCTCTAAGTAAGTATGTAAATCTTCTATTGTTTCGCATAAAAGACTACCATCCTTATCGGTCATTTTTAACTCCTTGTTTTCACCAAAATCCTTTTCATAGCACCACCAATCAAAAATATCTTTACCCTCCTTACCATAATGGCTACCTATTAAGTGAGATAATACAATATCCAACTCTTCGGTTACATCGTATATATCAAGACCAAGTTTATGAAACGCAGATTTTTTAGCATCCGCATTTTTCAATTGATTAACTATTTCTTTAAATACTGATATTTTCATTGTTAGATTTTTTAATATCTTTTAAATCAACTATTTCGTCAATTGTGCATCCTAAAGCCTCAGAAATCATTACCGCTGTAACCATAGTGTAATTAGTTAGTCTTCCAGTATATATTTTAGATACTCTATCCCTACCCATTTTGAAGCCACTTCTTTTTTTAATAAGTCTTATTAAGTCACCTTGTGATAAATTCCTTTCGGTGAGTATTTGTTCTAATTTCGTCATTGTATTTTAATTAAAGTTATTTAATAATCTATATGCAGTATTTCTAATTCTTTCGCATCTTTCTTTTTTATCTTCCGTTTTCTTCATTGATAGACATATTTCATCTATTTTTTCTTTTACTTCTTTTAGCAATGAGAAATCTTCAATCTCATTCTCAATTGCCATATACCTAAAAATCGTTTTTCTTGAAGCGGAAAGGTTAAGATGCAAACACGCTTGACAAATTAATTCATCATTCTCTAAAATTCTCATGGTATCGTAAACTGCATCTCTGCAATTATTAATTATACAAGCATAAAGTGTATTTACACTATCCTTGCTACCTACGCAATTTTCATCATACCAGTCATCAAGCTTATTTTGTATTTCATCTAGCGAACTATAAATATCTATGTGTGTCATGGTTTTTATTTTTTACAAAATTAAGTATTATTTTCAAATACAATAGAATTATTTGCGCATTTTCTTATAAAAATAGGCAGATATTGTCATTAGTATAATACCAACACCTATAATAGCATAATTCCTAAGTTTTTTAACTACATCCTTTTCATCAATAAGTGTGTAAGTGAAATTATTGCCGTACTTAGCGGATGATATTCTTGCAAGTTGCATCATTTCATTAAAATCAGCCTCATATCTAAAAACTTGACAACCAGCAGAATCCAAGCCAATTACTTCGTCATTATTTTTACCTCTTGAAGCCCTATGTATATTAATACCAAAAAGTCCCTTTTCCGTTTTAGCAAAGAAATTCAATAAGCTATCCCTATCAGTATCCCTTATTACGGTTACATTCTTAGATTGTACAAGTGCTTCATACTTTTGTCTATGAAGTCCTAATTTATATGTATCTACATATTGACCAGATTTTAATATTGCAGTACCAGCAGTATTCATTGGGGAATTTAAAAAATGAACGGATGGGTCGGTTGTAGCTGGGCAAACCTTACCCTTCAAGTTTCCATTTTCATCGTAATAAAAAAATGCTAACCAATCATCGAATACTTCCGAAACAACGCTACCCGTTCTAATACCTACTATATTTAGTCTATTAGGCTCGGTGTAAACTATTTGGTTATTAGCTTTTAGTGTATTTACTATTTGTTGTAAAGTGTACATACTTGTTTGTTTTAAAAACAAATTTACTTCATTTTCTTTGAAATGGCATAAGATAAAAACATAATACCAGTTATAATACCAAAAGATAATAGTAACCCCTTAAACGCTGGCGAATTAAAAACACCATTAGCTCTCTTTTTATTTATTTCATAAATAGCCTGACTATAACTTAATTCAACCTTACCATTCTCACGATTAACCAAATTGTGCATATCAACCGTCCACTCAAACAAATCATTGGAAGTATCAAATCTTGGTGGATGCTTTTGCATATTTTGCTTAAAATGCTCTCCACATATCGGACAAGGTAATGTATCTGGCAATGAATTAAAGAAATTCATATATGAACTTTTATTTTCTTCACTTGGTATATACGCTAATGCTACATAATGAATAAAGTGCCACGCTTCTTTTCCCCATAATAAAGGACTATAACCCATAATTATATATTTTCTTCTATGAATATTTTTTTTATTCTTAATGGCAGCTCATTATAATTCATTGAGAATTTTTTAGGCATTGCTTCTATTAATCTTTTATTTTTATACGGTGAATTATTCGGAACGCACCATCTCCTACTAATATTTAGATAATTGTAAAACTGGATATAAGAATTTGCTTTTTTTATATAGTTATCTATGTTAACATCTAAATTCATTTTTTTAATTAGGTTAACCGACCTTTTCTCATTATCCAATTCTAAATCTCTAACAACGGCTAAATGTTTTTTTATATTTCTTACTTTTTCACCTTGTAGCCAGCCCCAAACAAATGATAATGACTTTTCGGCTTGAATCCATAATGGTATTTTATCAATCCACTGAGTTAAGTGACTATATTCATGTGCTAGAATTTCTATCCAATCTTGCCTATTCATTGCAACTACCAATTCTGGAACACTTTCATCAAACCAACCAGCGCATTTTAAAGTATCTCCATCTAGGTTAACACTTTTTACTCTCCTTAACGAACAGTTAACATTATATTTTTTACATTCCGCCCTTACGAATTTTATAAAATCAAGTTCTTTTTTCGACTTCATCTTTAAATAAATTAAAATATTTGTGCGTTTCTTCTATATTTTGCTCAAACAATTTAAACCTTTTTGCCGCAATAGCAAAAACTTTCATTTTTGCAGCAGATTCAACCGTTGAATCGAATTTTGCATGGCAACCACATGAAGCACCTAAAATTAAAAAATTAAAAGGGTGTACACTAACACTTGTAAATATACTTTTTGGAAAAATATGAGCAGATGCGTGTCTATAATATTGCTCTGGTATATATTCACCACATTCCCAACAATGCGGATTAGAATTAATCACAGTTGCTACATATTCAAACCATTTTTGCAAATCATTATTTTCTTTTTTAACGAAAACTTTACTTACCTGCTTTTTTGATTTGTTATTTCTATGGCATTTTAAACAAAATAACTCTTTACCAACTTTAACACAATTAGTATTTGTTAATTCGCATTGACTACAATCGCCCACTTTACATTTTGGTATCATTAATATCAATATTTAGTTCTTTTAAAATTGAATCATAAGCATCAGCTTTACCTTGTAAATAGTTTATTCTTTTTTGGAAATCCCTTTTAACCTTATCGGACTTTTCAAGTAACTCCCAAACTTTAAAAATACTATCTGC
>Ga0181349_1000289_pt1 | contig 21290 bp, 25 predicted proteins | sample Su13VDMM110SD_FD_130106 | JGI IMG/M metagenome (GOLD analysis project Ga0181349, IMG submission 130106) | Freshwater viral communities from Lake Michigan, USA - Su13.VD.MM110.S.D | ecosystem: Environmental > Aquatic > Freshwater > Lake | place: USA: Michigan | collected 2013-07-16 | reverse complement strand
TTGTGGATGGACTCAATCAACAAGAAGAATAACTATGTTAACTTTGAAATACATTGGTCACAAGTACCTGGTCGAGATGAGAAATGGAAAGAAGAAACAATTCGCAACACTTCTCAACGACAATTTTCACAAGAGTTTGAGACTGAATTTTTAGGTTCATCAAATACATTGATTTCTGGTTATAAATTGCAGCAATTGGTATACATGGATCCAATCGCAAACCACGACTTGTTAAAAATATATGAACACCCAGTCAAAGAAGGCATCAACGAATCTAAATCCGACCACCTGTATGCAATTACGGTCGATGTTTCTGAAGGTAGAAACCTTGATAGCTCAGCATTTTCTGTAATTGACATATCTCAAACGCCATATAAACAAGTGGCAACTTATAAGAGTTCATCGATTACACCCATTTTATTCCCTACAGTTATCTATAACACAGCCAAATACTATAATGATGCATATGTTTTGGTAGAAATTAATAACAATCCACAAGTGGCAGAATCATTACACACAGATTTTGAATACGAAAATTTGTGGAAAGTATTTACAGGTAATAAAAAGCCGCAGCAATTATCGGCTGGTTTTGCTCGTGGTGTTCAAATGGGATTAAAAATGTCACCGCAAGTCAAGGCGATTGGGTGTTCAAACCTTAAAACCTTGATCGAAGGTGATAAGTTGTTGATTCAAGACTTTGATACCTATTCAGAATTGACTACCTTTATTCAACAAAAGAACTCTTTCAGTGCGGAAGAAGGCGCAAACGATGATATGGTCACTTCTTTGGTCATATTTTCATGGGTAACAACTCAACAATACTTTAAAGAAATTGTTAATCACGACATCCGTAAACAGATTCAGTTAGAAAATATGAATCAAATGGACGATGATGTTCTACCGGCGCCAATCATTGAAGACGGTTTGGAACATGATTTTGATGTTGTGGGTGGTGATATGTGGGAACTTGCGGACGGTGGAGAAACGTATGCAAAGTTTTTGAAAAATAGGTTTGAAAGGTTATAAAACCAGCCTTTCATAAATACTCTTATGGTATTTTGCCAAAAGAACATAATAATTCAAGGAGAATAAAATGGCATTTCAAATCTCTCCAGGCGTAAATGTAGCTGAAGTGGACGCAACAACAGTTGTACCATCACTACAGACAACGGCCGGTGCATTTGCTGGAACATTTCAATGGGGTCCAGCAGATAAAATAAAAATAATTGACAGTGAAATAACTTTAGTCAGTACTTTCGGTAAACCAGATTCTAGTTCAGCAGAATCTTTTTTCACCTGTGCTAACTTTTTATCATACGGAAACAACCTAAGCACTGTTAGAACCGTTGGTGCAGCAGCAAGAAATTCAACAGATGGTACAGGTATTCCACTATCTCTTAAAAATGAAGATGTTTACGAATCTACTTTCCTTATAACAAGCAATTCAAATGCCTACGGACCTTGGGCAGCAAGATATACTGGTGTTTTAGGAAACTCTTTATCTGTTTCTGTTTGTGCAAATACAACAACATTCTCTACATGGACATATAGAAATTATTTTACATCAGCACCAACTACATCTGATTATGTAGAATCTGTTGCTGGTTCTAATGACGAAATGCACATTGTTGTTATTGATGAGGACGGATTGTTTACTGGTTCAGCAGGAACAGTTTTAGAAACATATGGTTTTGTTTCAGCCGCATCAGACGCAACAATCAATGGTGTTACAAATTATTATAAACAAGTAATTTTTAATAACTCCAAGTATATCTACTCAATGGATCCTATTGATTATGCAACAACGAATTCTACTTGGGATAGAACTGCCGCAGGTAGAGCTTTTGCAAGGCCACTGACAAACATAACACGACCTTTGACTGGCGGTGTTACAACAGCACCAACTGATAGTGACATAATTTCTGGATATGATTTATTTGCAAATAAAGAATCTATCGATATTTCATTAGTATTGACTGCTGCACATAGTGTTACAGTTCAACAAACTGTAATCGACAATATTGCAATTGGTAGAGCAGATTGTGTTGCATTTATTTCTCCAAGAAAAAGTGACGTTGTTAATCAATCCGGAAATGAAAGCACAAATATTATAAATTGGTTAACTTCATTAAGTAGAACATCGTCTTATGTTATGGCCGATTCTGGTTGGAAATATCAATTAGACAAATATAACAATGTATATCGTTGGATACCATTAAACGGCGACATTGCCGGTTTGTGTGTATACACCGATAACATTCGTGATCCATGGTTCTCACCAGCAGGTTTCAACCGTGGTGCGATTAAAAATTCTATTAAATTATCATGGAATCCAACTAAGCCATTCCGCGATTTACTTTACAAAGCTGGTGTCAATTCAGTTGTTTCTTTTCCTGGCCAAGGCACGGTATTATTTGGAGACAAAACTTTATTGAATAAACCTTCTGCATTTGATAGAATCAATGTTCGTAGATTGTTCATCACATTGGAAAAATCTATCGCACAAGCTGCCAAATTTTCAATGTTTGAATTGAATGATGAATTTACAAGAGCACAATTTGTTGCACTCGTAACTCCTTTCTTGCGCGATATTCAAGGTCGCCGTGGTATCACAGATTTTAAAGTTGTTTGTGATTCAACAAATAATACACAACAAGTTGTTGACAGCAACCAATTCGTTGGTGACCTTTACATCAAGCCAGCTCGTTCAATCAACTACATTCAGTTGAATTTTGTTGCTATTGGAACCGGCGTTGATTTCGTGACAATCGTTGGTGCAGCTTAATAAATAAAACGATAATAGGAGAAAACAATGGCATTTAATGTAGCAGAATTCAGAGCTAATATGATTGGTGACGGTGCTCGTCCTAATCTATTCTCTGTTTCTTTAATATTTCCAACAAGTGTATCAAACGCTACAGCTGCTGGCCAAAAAATAACTTTTTTGGCTAAAACAGCTCAATTACCAGGTTCATCAATCGGTACAGTTCCAGTATTTTATTTTGGTCGTGAAATGAAATTTGCTGGCAACAGAACTTTTGCAGACTGGACATTAACAATTATTAACGATGAAGATTTTGTTGTTAGAAATTCTTTAGAAAATTGGATGAATTCAATTAATAGTCATGCAGGTAACGTTAGAAATGTTGCAGCACAAAATATTAATGGATATGCTGTTGACGCTAATGTGATTCAATATGGAAAAACTGGCAACGAATTGAAAAAATATAAATTTGTTGGCGCATTTCCATTAGACTTATCTCCAATCGATTTAGATTGGGGATCAAATGACGCAATTGAAGAATATACATGTACTTTTGCTTACCAATTCTGGGAAACAAATACAACAACTTGATATATGCGGGAGGCTCAATAGGGTCTCCCATGTTTTTTTGATTTTATAATTACACACAAATATGGCAAACAACACAAATAAATTTTCACTTTTTGGTTTTACAATTTCTCGTGCTAAGAACGAGGAAGATGATGCCGTTCAACAATCATTCGCGCCGCCCACCCAAGACGATGGTGCATTAACTATTACATCTGCCGCTTATTACGGCACATACGTTGACCTTGATGGTACCGCAAAAAATGAGGTAGAACTCATTTCTCGTTACCGTGAAATGGCAATGCAACCTGAGATTGAATCTGCGATAGATGACATAGTTAATGAAGCTATTGTACAAGACGATGATGGTAAAATAACACAAATTATTTTAGATGATTTAAAAGTTACAGACAAGATTAAAAAATCCATCAAAGAAGAATTTAATACTGTTTTGCGTATGTTGAGTTATCAAAACATGGCTCAAGATATTTTTCGCCGTTATTATGTTGATGGTAGAATGTACTACCACATTATTATTGACCGTGAAAATCCACAAGAAGGCATCAAAGAACTTCGTTACATAGACCCACGTAGATTACGTAAGGTTCGTGAAATAAAAAAGCAAAAGGATGAAAGAACTGGTGCAGACATTATGGAACCAGTCAATGAGTACTATATTTACAATGACAAAGTTGTTAGTGGTAGTGCATCAAATTTTGGTCCTGTCGGTGTTCGCATTACAACAGATTCTATTATTTCCGTGGTATCTGGTCTTATGGATTCTCGCCGCGCGGTTGTTCTAAGTTATTTACATAAAGCAATCAAACCACTAAATCAGTTACGCATGATAGAAGATGCAACTGTTATTTACCGTATATCAAGAGCTCCTGAACGCCGTATTTTTTATATTGATGTTGGAAACTTACCTAAGTTAAAAGCAGAACAATACATGCGTGATATTATGGTTAAGTATAAAAATAAACTTGTTTATGATGCTAATACAGGTGAAGTACGTGATGACCGTAAATTTATGTCTATGATGGAAGATTTTTGGTTGCCACGTAGAGAAGGCGGCAAAGGTACAGAAATCACTACGTTGCCTGGTGGTCAAAACCTAGGTGAGTTGGAAGACGTTAAATATTTTCAAAAGAAACTCTATGGTGCGTTATGTGTTCCAATTTCTAGATTAGAACCTAACCAAGGTTTCTCACTTGGCCGTTCATCAGAAATTACAAGAGATGAGTTAAAGTTCTCCAAATTTGTGGACAGATTAAGAAGTAAGTTTTCCGAAGTATTCAACCAAGCATTACGTGTACAATGTGTATTAAAAGGAATTTGTACAGATGAAGAATGGGAATTATTCAAAGAAAACATTCATTATGATTTCATTAAAGATAACAATTTCTCCGAATTAAAAGAAGCCGAATTGATGTCACAAAGATTAACGTTGTTGCAATCAGTTGATCCATATACAGGCCGTTATTTTTCACAAAAATGGATTCAACAAAATGTGTTGCGTCTAACAGATGATGAGATTGCCGAAATGGATACTGAGATTGAAAATGAAAAAGAAATGGGACTTGGCTTGCCAGTTTCAGTAACAAACGATGTTGCACAACAACAAATGATGGGTCAAGTTCAGACAGATCAAATGGTAAAACAGGCTGAGCTCATGCCTGATACCGCAACATCTGGTGATTCTGGTTCTACTGGTGGTAGTTCGACGCCAAAAAATAAACCAAACTCAAAAAGTTCTGGTGGTTCTAAATCAATTAAGGGTGATCTTAGTTTAGAAGAAATCGAAACAACGTTTACAAGACTGAAACGCATTTTATAATTAGGAGATAACAATGGAAAATTCAAGAGAAATCATAGATTACGCAGAAACAGATAACGCAAATGAAATGCGTAATGCATTATATTCTGCTTTACACGATAGAGTTATGTCTCATATCGAAACACACAAAGTTGAAATTGCAAAACAACTAATGAATTCAAATGATGCAACTTCCGAAAATGAAGTTGTATATGCAGACGAACCTGCTACAACCGAAACTGAATAATTTTGACATTGGTATAAATATTATTCAAACATAACAGGAATTACAAATGGCAAATTCATTTTCATATCAAGTCATTAAAGACACAACAGAACATGCAGTTATTAAGTTAACCGGTAAGTTTGATGGTACTGGTCAAGAAGATAACAACAGAAGAATTACAGCTAACTCATTGTATGGTGCATTAGATAGTTCGAAAGCAAACTTACTTGCATCGACCGCAAATACAGGCGCACTATCTTACTATGGTTTATCTCTGAATCGTTTGTGGTACTCAGGTCCTAATAATGGTGATGTTAATTTATTTTGGCACGCGGATACTACCGCGCCAATATTCATGTTAAATTCTACCTGTGAATTTGATGGCCAAAGTAACTGGGTAACAATACCAAACAACACAAAAGGAACAGCAAACTCCAAAGGTGATATAGGTGTTCAAACTAGAGGCATGCTCGCAAACAATTCATATACATTAATATTAGAATTACGCAAAGACAACGAACACTATCAACGTGGTCAGTTCAACGATCCAGCTGCATTTAATTACGGTAGTTACGGCATAAGACCATAAGGATTAAAATGAAACTAATTAGAGAACTTACCGAATCGGTACAATACTTAACGGAAGAAAAAGATGGAAAGAAAACTCTTTTCATTGAGGGTCCGTTTTTAGTAGCAGAATCTATTAACAAAAACAAACGCATGTATAAAGAAGAAACCATGCGTAATGAAGTTAATCGTTACAGTGAAGAATATATTAGTAAAAATCGTGCCTTTGGTGAACTGGGACATCCAGACACACCATCCATTAATCTTGATCGTGTGTCTCACTTAATTGTTGGTCTACGTCAAGAAGGAAATGCTTGGATAGGCAAAGCAAAAATTCTTGAAACCCCTATGGGTAACATTGCAAGAAACCTTATTGAAGGTGGCGCACAACTAGGTGTGTCATCAAGAGGTATGGGTTCTCTTAAAATGGAAAACGGCGTCAATGTCGTTCAAGGAGACTTTCATCTGGCCACAGCGGCAGATATTGTAGCAGATCCTTCTGCGCCTGGTGCTTTCGTACAAGGTATTATGGAAGGTAAGGAATGGATGTTAGTTAACGGCATTTGGACCGAACAACATTACGATGTTGCAAAGCAAGAAATTAAACAAGCATCTAGCAAAGATATTGAAGCCGTAAGCTTAAAAATCTTTGAAAACTTCCTTAAAAAACTTTAAACATAAATATCCAATATAAATCAAGGAGATTCTCAAAATGGGAAAATTTAATCTGACAGACGCCGCTAAATCAATTCTTACAGAAGGTGCCAAAGAAACTTTTGATGCATCCGTAAGCCGTGGCCACAAAGACGCACCATCAAAATTACCAACATCTGTTGCTTATGGCACAGGTGATGTTGGTGAAGTTGCTGGTGAAATTAAAAAACTAGATGACGAAACTGGTGACTACACAAAAGGTACACCAACAGCAACACCTCCTGGTGCAAAACCACCAGTTGGTTCACAACCTGCACAAAAGTTGACAGGTCCAGCAGATTCAGAAGGCACTGAACACAGTGTTGTTCAATCAGCATCAACGGATTATAGCGCAATTCGTGACCGCATTAAAGCTAAACTTGCTCCACAAATGATGCAAGCAAATCCAGGTGCAACATTCCAATCTTACGCTGAAGAAAAAGAAGTTGGAGATAAGGAAGAACATGAAGATGCGGCACAAGATAATAAATTGATTAAATCTATGATGAAGAAACAAAAAATGAAAGAACAAATGGACCAAGATGTTGGTGCATTACTTTCAGGTGAAAACTTATCAGAAGAATTTAAAACAAAAGCAACCACAATTTTTGAATCTGCCGTTGTTGCTCGTTCACTATCCATCATGGAAGAAGTCGAAGAAGCATTATACGAAGAATTTGAAGTGGCTGTTGAATCAGTCAAAGAAGATTTAGCTAAAAAGTTGGATGACTATATTAGTTATATGGCTGAAGAATGGTTTAAAGAGAACCAATTAGCAATTGAAAAAGGTCTACGTTCTGAAATCGTTGAAGATTTTATCCGTGGTCTAAAAGGTCTATTCGAAGAACATTACATTGATATTCCAGAAGAAAAAGTTGATGTTGTTGAAGAACTAACAACAAAGGTTGAAGAACTAGAAACTTCTATCAATGAAGAAATTTCACGCAATGTTGAAATGAAGAAACAAATTAATGGTTTTAAAAAGAACGAGGCTATACATACAGTATGTGAAGGCCTTACGCAGACACAAGTAGAAAAACTAAAATCACTCGCAGAGAGCGTTGAGTTTACTACTGAAGAGGAATTTGGTCAAAAATTGGAAACATTGGTAGATTCATACTTCCAACAAACAATTAAAGCACCAGCCAGTTCTGCTCTAAACGAAGCTGTGGAAGTTGAGGATGAAAAGAAGCCATCGGCATCAGTTGATCCTGCAATCGCACAGTACGCACAAATTATCTCTAAATCATTGGTTAAATAAATAAAACATACCAATAAAGATACTAATAAGGAGAACACTAATGTATCTAACCGAAGAACTACAAAAGAAATGGGCACCAGTCCTTGAGCACGAAGGACTTGATACCATTAAAGATCCATATCGCAAAGCAGTTACTGCTCTTGTTTTGGAAAACCAACAACGTGAAATGGCTACAGCATCACAACAGTTGAATGAAACTGCTGTGTCGTCTTCACCAACAAACGTTACAGGTGCTGGCATTTCTAACTACGATCCAATCTTGATTAGTTTGGTTCGTCGTGCATTGCCTAACTTGATTGCTTATGACGTTGCAGGCGTTCAACCAATGACTGGACCTACTGGTCTAATCTTTGCAATGCGCGCTCGTTATGATACACAATCTGGTTCACCAAGCAACGCAAACGAAGCATTCTTTAACGAAGCAAACACAGAGTTCTCTGGTGCATTGTCTACGGCTAACCCATACGGTTTCCGTGGCAACAACGCAACAGATATTCGTACAAGCCCTGTTGCTGACTTGACTGCTAATCACTACACAACTGGTATCGCAATGACTACTGCTACAGCAGAAGCTTTGGGTGCTGACACAGATAGTCCTTTCAAACAAATGGCATTCTCAATTGAGAAAGTTACTGTTACTGCACAAAGCCGTGCGTTGAAAGCTGAATACTCACTAGAACTTGCACAAGACTTGAAGGCAATCCATGGTTTGGACGCTGAAACAGAATTGAGCAACATTCTTTCTACTGAGATTCTTGCTGAAATCAACCGTGAAGTTATTCGTACAATCTACACATGTGCTGTTGCAGGTGCTCAGTACGGTACTACAACTGCTGGTGCTTTCGACTTGGACACAGACTCTAACGGTCGTTGGTCTGTTGAACGTTTCAAAGGTTTGATTTTCCAAATTGAACGCGATGCTAACGTTATTGCAAAACAAACTCGTCGTGGCAAAGGTAACGTGATGATCGTATCATCTGACGTTGCTTCCGCAATGGCGATGGCTGGCGTGTTGCAATACACACCAAACTTGTCTGCTGACCTACAAGTTGATGACACAGGCAATACATTTGCTGGTTTGTTACACGGTCGTATCAAGGTCTATATTGACCCATACTTCGGTGGTTACACATCTAACCAAGAATTGGTGACAATCGGTTATAAGGGTACTTCTCCTTATGACGCTGGTATCTTCTATTGCCCATACGTTCCTCTACAAATGGTTCGTGCAATTGACCAGTTTACATTCCAACCAAAGATTGGTTTCAAAACACGTTACGGCATGGTTGCAAACCCATTCGCAACTGGTTTGACAAGTGGCAATGGCGCATTGAACGCACGTTCAAACGTTTACTATCGTATTTTCCAAGTTAAAAACTTGATGTAAGATAGAGTCACCGGAGAGTGACATTTAAAAGGACCCTTCGGGGTCCTTTTTTTTGGCCCCTAAATAGTGATAGAGGAGATAAAATGTCCGCATTAACCAGAACACCACAAAATACAAATTTACTTCAACCTACAAAGTTTCTATTAACCTTTAATAGAATCAGAGATACACAATATTTCTGTCAAACAGTTAATGTTCCTGGTGTTAGTTTAGGTGAAGTGAGTAGAGCTACGCCTTTTCTGGACATGTATTCACCTGGTACAAAATTAAGTTACGATCCACTGGTAATAGATTTTATTTTAGATGAGGACCTGCAAGGTTGGAAAAACATATATGATTGGTTTCTTAGTATGGCTGATCCAGATGGATTCGAGAAACGTGACGGCAGTAAAGAATTACAAACAAACAAACATTTTTCAGATGCCACATTAACAATTTTAAGCGGCCTTAATAATCCAATACTCAGAATACAATATACAAACATTTTTCCTTTGAGTATTGATGATATAAGATTTGACACCACACAATCCGCGGATACAATATTAACTGCAACGGCAACATTTAGATATCAATCATATAATTACTTGACAGTTTAATCAGTTTATGTTATAATGCTTTGAATGGTTAGAATTACACTAAGTTGTTGATTCTAAATAATAATTTATTATATTTGAATATATATGGAAACACTTGAACAAGTCTTAAAAATGTGGGAAACGGATGCGGTTATAGACCAAACCGAACCATCTAAAGAACTATTAAACATTCCCAAATATCATAGTAAGTACCTCGGCGTACTTACTAAACATAAAATTGCATCAAAGAAAGCACACTTTGATTATCTACGTATGCGTAAAGTTAAATGGGAATACTTTACTGGCAAAATGTCCGAAGATGAATTGGAACAATATGGTTGGGAACCATTTCAATTTGCTCTTAAATCGGATATCAATACTTACCTAGAAGCAGACAAAGACCTTATCAAGTTGCTTGAAAAGAAAGTATACCATGAAGAGGTCACATCCGTGGTTGAATCAATTATGGCCGAACTTAAACAAAGAACATGGCAATTAAGAGATTTTATATCTTGGGAGAAATTCATTGGTGGTCAATGAACATATCACGACAACCAAGGTAAACGAAGTCTATGGCAAAGTGGAATGCGAACGCCACGTTGCACGAGAACTATCAGAGTACTTCACATTCTTTGTGCCTGGTTATCAGTTCGTTCCAGCCTATCGGAATCGTATTTGGGATGGTAAGATTCGCCTATTCAATCTACAGACCAGTCAATTATATCTTGGACTAGTTCCGTATCTTGCTGAATTCTGCAATGAACGTGAGTATGCATACTCGCATGACCTGATTGAAGATGAATATTCTGTGTATCATGCACACAAATTTTTTGATACACTAAATCTACATTCACAAGGCAAACCAATTGGTGTAAGAGAACACCAACAAAATGCATTTATTGAGGCCATGCAAAAACGGAGAGTTCTGTTGTTATCTCCAACCGCATCAGGTAAATCACTTATCATATACTTGTTGTTTAGACAACTGTTACAATATCAAAACCTGAAAGGGTTAATTATTGTACCGACAACTTCATTGGTCGAACAGCTATACACAGACTTTGAAGATTATTCTTCCAAAAATAATTTTATTGTAGAAGAAAATGTACATAGAATTTATCAAGGTAAAGAAAAAGTAACTGACAAGAAACTTACAATTTCAACCTGGCAATCACTTTATAAATTACCTCCAGAATATTTTCATCAATTTCAATACGTTGTTGGTGATGAAGCACATTTATTCAAAGCTCAATCATTAACATCCATATTAACATCTTGTGTGAATGCCAAGTATAGAATTGGTTTGACTGGCACTTTAGACGGAACAAAAACACATAAACTAGTATTAGAAGGTTTATTTGGACCAACCAAAAAGGTTGTAACAACCAAAGAATTGATTGATAAGAAACAACTATCATCTTTTAACATCAAGTGTTTGGTATTAAAACATTCAGAAGAAATTTGTCAAGAAATGAAAGGCAAATCATATCCAGATGAATTAAAATACTTAATTGAATCTGAAAATAGAAATCGTTTCATTCGTAATTTAGCAGTAAGTTTAGATAAAAATACATTAGTATTATTTCAAATGAAAAAACATGGAAAATTATTGTATCAACTTATCAAAGAAAAAGCAGTTGGACGGAATGTTTACTTTGTGGACGGTGATGTTGAAACAGAAGTTAGAGAAGAAATTCGTAAAGTTATGGAAATAGAAAATGATTCTATTTTTGTGGCTTCGTTTGGTACTACAAGTACTGGCACTAACATCAGAAATTTACACAATATTATATTCACTTCACCATCGAAATCTAGAGTAAGAAATTTACAATCGATTGGTCGAGGTTTGAGGCAATCAGAAGGCAAAGAACAAGCTACATTATATGATATTGCAGATGATCTCAGAATAAAAAAACATACGAATTTTACGTTGCAACACTTCGTTGAAAGAGTGAATATATATAATGAAGAGCAGTTCTCGTTTAAAATTTATAATATAGGACTTAAAAATGGCAGTTAAAATATTACGGTTAAAAGATGGTTTTGATATAGTATGTGACTGTATTTTTGAAAAGGATAACAAAGTGATAATTGATAATCCTATGTTGTTCGAACTCAGAGGAACCAATTTAATGTTACAGCATTGGTTGCCCGTATATGTTATGAAAGGTGAATCTGTTGAAATAAAAACGGAAGATATCTTATGCACAATGGACTCAACTGACGATTTCGAAGAATATTATATTAATTCGGTAATCAGATTAAGAGACTCTGAGAGGAAAGAAAGAGAAGTGAATCTAGATGATGAGATACTAGCTGCTTTTGAAGAAAAGGAAATATCTAAATCCTTAATACATTAATATCATAGGGGAACACCGTGGACTCTAACACATGTCAAGCCCTTTGTCAACAACTTTTTATGGTACATTTGAATGAGTAAACAAAAACATTATATAAACAATCAAGATTTCTTAAAGGCACTTGTCGATTACAAGACCAAACGTGCTGAAGCCGAACTGACCGGCGATCCAAAACCAAAAATTCCCAATTACATTGGTGAATGTTTTATGAAGATTGCTGAAGGTCTATCACACAAGCCAAACTTTATCAACTATAGTTACCGTGACGAAATGATTTCCGATGGTATTGAAAATTGTTTGATGTATTTTGAAAACTTTGATCCCTCAAAGTCTACCAATCCATTTGCATATTTCACTCAAGTTATTTACTTTGCATTTCTACGCAGAATACAAAAAGAAAAAAAACAACTATACGTCAAATACAAAGCCACAGAGATGTTTGGTATTTTGGATGAGTTTGAACTGTTAGAATCGGAAGATGGTACTACCAAACAATTTGAACTATATGATAATATTTCAGAGTTCATTCAAACATATGAAGTTGCTAAGAAGGCCAAAAAAGCAGAAAAAGATGCGGCAAAGAAACCAAAAGGGCTTGAAAAATTTATTGAGGAGTGATATAATGAAAATAGGATTTAATTGTAGTACATTGGACTTGTTTCATGCAGGCCATGTTACAATGTTGAAGATTGAGAAACAACATTGCGATCATTTGATTGTAGCAGTACAATCTGATCCAACTATTGATAGGCCAGATAGCAAAAACAAACCTGTACAATCTTTGTACGAAAGGTTTGTACAAATCTCTGCTTGTAAATATGTGGATGAAGTATTGGTATATGAAACAGAACAAGATTTGGAAAACATTTTTAAAACACAGACTATTCATATTCGATTTTTAGGTGATGAATACAAATCAAAACCATTTACTGCAAAACAATATTGTCTTGATAGTGGTATAGAGTTGTTCTTTCATGACAGACAACATCCATATAGTAGTTCTAAATTAAGACAAAGAGTTTATGAAGCTGAGGTTGAACGAATGAAAAAATTAAATACGGAATATAATGAATGTCAAAAGTAGCAATAATAACTGACCAACATTTCGGTGCAAGGAATGACTCAACACTTTTCTTAGACTTCTATGAGAAGTTTTATAAAGAAACATTCTTTCCAACGTTGATAAAGGAAAAGATTGATACAGTGCTGATTCTTGGTGATACATTTGACCGTAGAAAGTACATCAATTTCTTTTCACTGAAACGTGCAAAACAAATGTTCTTTGATCCTCTGTTTAATATGGGCATACGAGTTCATATGTTGGCTGGTAATCACGATACTTATTTTAAAAATACCAACGAGGTTAATTCATCAGATTTACTTCTTGGTGAGTATGGTATCACATTAAATGTTATTGACCATCCAGCCGAAATATATGTTGGACCACATAAGATTTGTATGATGCCTTGGATTTGTGCAGAAAATTATGAAGATTCTTTACAAATATTAAAAGACACTGATGCAAAATTTTGTATGGGTCATTTTGAAATTGCAGGCTTTGCCATGTATCGTGGTATGCCATCCGAAGGAGGGTTAGACCGTGGAATTTTTAGGAAGTTTAGTCACACTTTTAGTGGTCATTACCATCACAAATCTTCTAGTGATGATATCTACTATTTGGGAAATCCGTATGAACTTACTTGGCAAGATTACAATGATTCTCGGGGTTTTCATTTGTTTGATTTGGATACTCACCAACTTGAATTCATAGAAAATCCAAACAAAATGTTCCATCGAATCATTTACGATGACAAAGAACAATCAATCAAAGAAATTGATGGCAAAGATTTAAATCCATACACAAATACATATGTCAAAGTGGTTGTAATAAACAAAAACAATCCGTATTTGTTTGACAAGTTCATGAATAACCTGTATAATGTAAACCCAGCAGATATTACAATTGCTGAAGATTTTACAGAATTAGAAGATGGTGATGAAGTCATTGATGAAGCCGAAGACACACTTACCATATTAAACAAGTACGTTGATGGCATTACGGAAGAAAGTATTGACAACGACCGGTTAAAAACATTATTGAAAGAACTCTACATAGAGGCATTGAATACTGAACAAGCATGATTTTATTCCAAAAGATTAAGTGGAAGAATTTTCTTTCAACTGGAGCTCATTTTACTGAGATTGATTTTACCAAATCTAATAACACCTTGATTATTGGTCATAATGGTGCAGGTAAGTCCACAATTTTGGATGCACTGTGCTTTGGATTGTTTGGTAAACCTTTTCGTAAAATCAACAAACCACAGTTACTAAATTCGGTTAATGGTAAAGAAGCTGTTGTTGAAGTATATTTCAATATCGGCCAAAAGAAATACAAGGTCATTCGTGGTATTAAACCAAACGTATTTGAAATCTACCTGAATGATGTATTGATGAACCAAGATGCAGCTGCAAAAGACTATCAAGAGATACTAGAGAATAATATTCTCAAATTAAATTACAAGTCTTTTACGCAGGTTGTCATTCTTGGTTCAGCATCTTTTGTTCCGTTTATGCAGTTATCGGCTGCTGACCGTAGATCAATCATTGAAGACCTATTGGATATTCAGATATTTTCTTCAATGAATAATGTTATTAAAGAGAAGAATTCTGCCATCAAAGAAGAGTTGAATAAAGCCAAGTATGCGATTTCTCTTACCGAAGAAAAGATAACACTACAAAAACAAAACATTGAAGAACATAAAAAGAACCACGATGCGGATATCAAACGTAAACTGGAAGAAATTGGAAAATCAAAATTACAAATGAATACATTACAAAATGATGTTCTATTGATTAACAAACACATTGCAGTATTACAAAATAAAATTGGTGATAAGAAAGAAAAACTGGATAAAAAATCCAAAGGCTTATTTCAAATCAAAGGTAAAGTACAAACTAATATTGATCGAAATCAAAAAGAGATTGACTTCTATGAAAACAACCATGATTGTCCAACATGTAAACAATCAATTACACCTGAGTGGAAAGATTCTCAATTGCAAGAAAAGTCAGAGAAAATCTTCACACAAAAAACCGGCTTGAGTGAGATTGAACAAGAGTTAAACAAAGTAACATCTGAAATAAAATCAATAACGGATATCATTTCACACATCAGTTCTCACAATGGTGAAATTATTAAACATACTTCTACCATATCAGCAATAAGCAACTACATTACCAAACTAAACAATGAGATAGATGAATTGGGCAATAAACAAACTGGTACAGAAGGTGGTGACCAAAAGTTAATTGAATTAAATACTGCACTGACTGAATATAAGAAAAACCATGAAACTAGTTTGAATGAAAAGCATTACCATGAATTTGCAGGCACGTTGTTGAAAGATGGCGGTATTAAAACACGAATCATTAAGCAATACTTGCCAATCATGAACAAGTTGATTAACAAGTATCTGAAAGCAATGGACTTTTTTGTCAACTTCAACATCAATGAAAACTTTGAAGAAACAATTAAGAGTAGACACCGTGATGATTTCTCTTATGCCAATTTTTCGGAAGGTGAAAAGATGCGTATTGATTTGGCATTATTATTTACTTGGCGTCAGATTGCCAAACTAAAGAATAGTACCAATACAAATTTGTTGATACTAGATGAAGTGTTTGATTCCAGCCTAGACACTGTAGGCACTGAAGAATTTCTGAAGTTGATACATGAAATGGGTGCAGATACAAATGTGTTTGTTATCTCACACAAAGGTGACCAATTATTTGACAAGTTTAGGTCAATAATTCGTTTCGAGAAAAAAAATAATTTTTCAAGGATTGCAAAATGAGTACAGAAGATATTGTCTTATATGACACGGAAGAAAAGGCTAAAATAAAACCTACTGCAACACAGGTTGAAACATTTGACTTGATACCACCAGACCATCCAGCTCTTTACAAAGTTCTACCCGAATTTGATTTTGAAAATGCACCAATTAATGCAAACAGTTTTGCATCTACTTTGGTAGAAACCTGTAAAAAACATAACGGTATTGGACTCTCCGCCAATCAATGTGGTTTTGAATATCGTGTGTTTGTTATGGGTGCAGGTGAAGAGTATGTGGCATACTTCAATCCAAAAATACTTTCATCAAGTGGTGAAAAACATATGGAAGAAGGATGCCTTTCATTTCCTTTCTTAAATCTTAATATCACTAGACCAGAGCAGGTAGAAATTGAGTACCAGGATTTCGCAGGTGAAAAACGTACCAAAACATTTACTGGTATATCCGCAAGATGTTTTCTCCATGAGCTTGACCACATGAACGGAATAGTGTATACTAGTCGTGTAAAACCGCTAGCGTTACAATTTGGTTTGAAAAAATTGGATAAAATTAGACGCAAATATTTTAATCCTAAAAAAATGAATAAACTTTTAAAGAAATAATGGCTACACCTATAGATTATGTTGATGCTCAGTGGGACAAATGGCAGGTACTAAATGAACCTGAACGTTTTGAACATATTGATACCGAGCAGTTGAAAGAAATCTTGATTAAAGACCTTACGTATGCATCACAAATGGATGTTCGTGAATATACTTTATATCAAAAATGGTTAGAGGTACATGAAAAATATCCAACCAGGACTATCAGTACACTGTTTGAAGAAGAAGTCCAATTAGTGGATGTTACACAAAAGAAACTGGTCGAAAAAGTTAAAAACAATTTCTGGATGCCAGAAGGTCCAGATGACTATGAAAAATTAAAACCAAAATTGGTCTTGTCTAATGGACCTTTGGCAGAAACGTGGAATACAGTTCGTACCTTTTCATCGACAATGAAGAATAACTCCAATATTGGTCGCAATCTTTATTACACCGTGGTTGATGAAAACACTGATAAGTATCTTGGTGTTATGTGTATATCTTCCGACTTCTTGGACTTGACTCCAAGAGATAATGCAATTGGTTGGCCTAGGGATGTTAAGACACAACAAGGTATGATTAATCATACTGCAATTGGTTCTACAATCGTTCCTTTGCAACCACTTGGTTTTAATTACATGGGTGGTAAATTATTAGCATTATTATGCCTTGCTGACACTGTACAAAATGATTGGAAAAGACAATATGGAGATGTTCTTGTTGGAGTTACAACTACTTCCCTTTATGGTAACACTAAGTCCGGCGGCCTATCTCAGTATGATGGTCTTGAACACTGGAACAAAATGGGTTTCTCTAGTGGTTCGGTTGCTTTTGAACCGTCCAGAAAAACAAGAGCCTTAATTTATAATTGGGTTAAAGAAAATCATACACGAAAATATTTTGAATGGTGGGAAGCCAAGAATCAAAAAGGTCTTCCACTTAAACGTGACCATAAAAATCGTACTCTAAATTTTGCGTATAGTAAGCTTGGTATTCCAAAAGAACTTATACGTACCGAACATCAGAGAGGAATATACTTCTCTCCTTTGTACAACAACACCAATGAATATCTCAGGAAAGAAATTGGTGATGAACAACTGGTCAAATCATTTGATACCAGTGAAGAAACCTTGACGCAAATTTGGAAAACCAAATATGCTAAAGGCCGTATATCAATGTTGAAGAAGAAAAACAATGTGTCTTATGAATCACTATTCTATTCTGACTTGATATACTTGTCTTGGGAAGAAACCAAGGCTAAATATTTGCCACAAGTTGGCAGATAAAAAAGTATACCGCAAATATACTTGACACACACACTAAGTAATAGTATAATATGAATACTTGCTAAACGCAAGACTTTTGTTTTTTAACTTTGTCATTAGGAGATTATTATGACTACAAAACTTTCAGCTAAAGAAAAGATCCTCAAATACTTGAGCAAATCTGAAGGCTACAACACCCTTTCTACCGCACAAGCTCGTGCTCGTTTTGGAATCCAAAATGTTTCCGCACGTATTGATGAATTGCGCCAAGAAGGCAATGTTATCTACACTAACACCAAAACTCGTGGTGATGGTTCTAAGGTATCTGTGTACCGTTTGGGTACACCAACCAAAGCAATGGTTCGCACCGCGCTTAATGCTGGTTACAGCTTCAACGCCTAATTAGGTGAATACGGGGAGACCACTTGAAGTGGTACTCCTTTTTTTATTTTTGGAGAGTAAATGGAAATTTCAATTAAAAAAGAAGAACTTCAAAAGAAAAGTATTTTTATTGCTACACCAATGTACGGCGGCATGAATCATGGACTTTATGCTAAGGCATGCCTAGATTTGCAAGCTATCTGTATGCAATATGGTGTTCAAGTGAAATTCTCATTTCTTTTCAATGAGTCTTTAATCACTCGTGCTAGAAATTATCTCGTAGATGAATTTTTACATCGTTCAGACTGTACACACATGTTGTTTATTGATGCTGACATTCACTTCAATCCACAAGATGTTCTTGCATTGTTAGCTCTAGATAAGGATGTTATTGGTGGTCCTTATCCTAAGAAAGCCATTAAATGGTCATCAGTTAAGAAAGCACTCACTAAAAATCCAGATATGGAAGCAGGTGACTTAGAAAAAGTTACCGGTGATTATGTTTTTAATCCAGTGAGAGGCACCGATAAATTCAGTGTTGCCGATCCACTCGAAGTATTGGAAATTGGAACAGGTTTTATGTTGGTTAAACGTGAAGTTTTTCCTAAATTCGCAGAAGCTTTCCCACAACTACGGTACAAACCAGATCATGTTGGTCAAGCTCACTTTGATGGAACACGTTATATTCATGCATACTTTGATACATTAATTGACACTAAAGATTCTGCAACTGGTGGTGGTTCTGACCGTTACCTATCAGAAGATTATATGTTCTGTCAATTGTGGCGTAAGATTGGTGGATCAATTTGGTTATGTCCTTGGATGAGAGCTGACCATATCGGTACTTATCACTTTAGAGGTGACATGCCAGCAGTAGCAAATTTTGTTGGTGAAATGTAATGATTGTTGGATTACTTGGATTTATTGGTTCAGGTAAAGGAACGGCGGGTGATATTCTTAAAGACCTTGGTTTTACTCCTGTAAGTTTTGCCAAAGGTGTTAAAGATATCGCCGCAGAAATGTTTGGTTGGCCACGGCATTTACTAGAAGGTGATACTGAACAGTCTAGACAATGGCGTGAACAACCAGACAAGTTTTGGACAGAAGAATTTGGTCGTGAGTTTACACCAAGGCTCGCACTACAACTAATGGGTACAGAAGTTGGACGTGATGTTTTTCATTCCGACTTCTGGATTATTAAATTGAAAAATTATATTCGTAATAATCCAGATCAAAATTATGTTATAACAGATGTTCGTTTTAAAAATGAAATTAAATTTGTACATCAAAACAAAGGTATACTCATAGAAATACAGCGTGGTATAACTCCACATTGGTATGATATTGCATCTAGGGCCAATATGGGTGATTGTAAAGCTGAAGATTTTATGTTGAAACAATCTGGTATACATGAATCGGAATGGCGTTGGATTGGTGGTTATATTGACCACCATATTGACAACCAAGGTTCTTTGGAAAACCTAAAGAACAAATTGATTAAATGCTTGACAACCTCTTACGGTCCAGGTATAATGAGTGAATTGAAACAAGGAGTATCGTAATGAAATTATCTAATGAGACCTTAACGGTTCTTAAAAACTTTGCCAACATTAATCCTGGCATTGAATTTAAGGCTGGTAAGAAATTGACAACCATTTCCGCAACGAAAACTGTTTTGGCCAAGGCCGGAATTAAAGATGATTTCCCACAAGATTTCTGCATCTATGACTTGAACCAGTTTTTATCAGTACAATCATTGTACAAAGATGGTGAAATTGATTTTGATGACAAACATGTTATCTTCAAAATTGGTCGCAAGAAACTCAACTATCGCAAAACTGTAAAAAGCATGATTGTAACTCCACCAGATAAAGAGTTAACATTGCCTTCTGTTGATGTATCTTTCACCTTGAAAGAAGAAGAACTTGCTTCTATCTTAAAGACCGCAAGTATTCTACAATCACCTAACATTGCTATTATGTCTGATGGTGAAAAGATTTCTATTACAACCTGTGATGCAAAAGATAATTCTGCACATACCGATTCAACAGAAATTGCTGATGGTAATGGTAAGAAATTTAAAGCATTGTTTTTGACAGAAAACTTTAAAATGATTTCCGGTTCTTATGAAGTACAAATCTCATCTAAAGGTTTGTCTTACTTTAAGAACACTAAAGAAGATATGGAATACTGGATCGCCATTGAAGCAAAAGAATCCGATTTAACTTTTGGAGAATAATATGATATGGATTACAGAAGCAGCCAGCGGCAACAAGATTGCAATTAACCCCACATACGTTGTGGCTGTGTTCACCATTACTGAAGGCGATCAGAAAGGTAAAACAGCAATCAACTTAACTAATGGAAATGTTGTTGTTGAAGAAACTGATTTCGATGTTATTGGAATGATGGCATAATGACTAAAGTGAATACATTATTTGGTTCTTTTGATGAAGACCAATTAAAAAAACTTAAGGGTTATGTTGATGAGATTGTATTGCATATGCAACGCAATCAATCTAATGGTGAAGCAATTAAAGACATTGTGGATATCACCAATGATGAGTTGAAAATCCCTAAGAAGATTGTCAAACGTATGGCAAAAACACAATTTAAAAATTCATTTCAAACTGAGGTTGCAGAATCTAAAGAGTTTGAAGCACTATTTGAAAGCATGAACGAGGTGAAATGATGGGTGAAGTAAAAACATGGACTGATAGATTCGAATATATTGCTGTTTTGAAAAAAGAAATTCAAGTCTTAGAATCCAGACATAATCCAGATCAAGGTGGTACCGGACACATTAACACAGCGATTGGTGTTTTGAGAAATAGAGTTGATGAACTTGAACTAGATTCAATGTGGCCTTTTCCAAATGCAACAACAGCTTGAATTTGAATTCTTCTTTCCATTAACGGATCAAACCAAACTAAATTTGGATTTTACTTCGTGTGAACAATGGATTGCAGAGTGTAGAAAGAAACAATCGGCCA
>Ga0181349_1000288_pt1 | contig 21290 bp, 21 predicted proteins | sample Su13VDMM110SD_FD_130106 | JGI IMG/M metagenome (GOLD analysis project Ga0181349, IMG submission 130106) | Freshwater viral communities from Lake Michigan, USA - Su13.VD.MM110.S.D | ecosystem: Environmental > Aquatic > Freshwater > Lake | place: USA: Michigan | collected 2013-07-16 | reverse complement strand
TCAGCATCGATGTTATGGAATGCAGAAACGTCTTGTGCTAATTCAGGAGACCATTGTGCTCTTAGTTTTCTTTCAGTTACAGAAACAGTTACTGATTCTAAATCAAAAGAAACCTCACCGATTTTGTCTTCGAATTCTAATTCAGCATATCTTTTAAATACTGCTTGGAATGAAGTCGCTTCAGCCGCCGCAGATAAAGTAGCTCCTGTGTAACCATCTAAAGATGTTGAGTTACAGTCAGCACATACAGGACAAGATAAGTCAACTTCTAAATAGATACATCCGTCAACAGAACATACATTGTCAAAACTACCACCGTTTCCTGTTGGGAAAGTAGTTGTAGTTGTATTGTAGTTAGGGTTAACGATACCTCTACCATATTGTTGAGTAACAACTCTAAACAATAAAGGTGTCATTGTAGGAACAGTACATGGTGAGCTAGCGGCTGGGGTTAATCCAGCACCTCTAATGATTTTTAAATCAGAAAGGAAAGACTCAGTATCCATTTCAGAACCGTCAGGTCCGATTAATTTACCATATCCTGTCTGATTAAATCCACACATTTTTAACAATACTTTTCTAACACCTGTTGTTGCGGTGTAAGATGAGTTATTGTTACCAGCACCAGTTAATGAACCGTTAGACCATACTTGTAAGTTAGTAGTTGCAGTAATAGCCGTCCACTGACCTTTAGAATAATCAAACAATCCTGGAGGATCTAAAGCTGCTTCAGAACCTTCATAAAATAAATCATAAAGATTTTTAGCGTAAGCTCCTGAAGAAGTACCATACCCATCACCAACGGATCCACCATTTACAGCACCAATCGGTCCGTAATGTGGTCCACTACCATTTGCAGAACCACCGTTATAACCTTGGATTTTAGGTACAAAGTAGAACAATTTACCGATAGGTAAGTTCATTGCTTGTACGGAAACTAAATCATTAGCTAATAATTTAGAGAAAACACGTCTAACGATAGGAAATACTACAGTTTCGAAAGAACCTGAACTATCTGTTGATGCCGCTTCGTTAATTAGGTGAGATGCTTGGTTTTCATATAATTGTGCCATGTTCTCTTTGATGTGTCCTTTCAAACCATCTAGGAATCCTAATCGATCCCATTTGTTAATTGTATCTTCTTTGATAACTTTAAGGTGTTTTAACCCGATGTTACCTACAAGACCTGATTCTAATAATGCTCCCATTTTTAATTTTTTAATCTGAGTTTATTTTTTATTTTATGTATATAAATATACAGTGTTTTAAAAAAGTTTATTTTTATTTAATTTTTGTCATCAAATCCTTCATTCTCAAGAACTGAGGATTTTCGTACGTTTTACTTTCAATCAAATTAGATGACGATCCTGTTTGTGGTGTTTTATTCACTTTTTCAGAAATAGATTCTTTAACAACATTGTTAGAACCTTTTCCGTCTAATTCGTTTTTGATTGATTTATAAAGATTTTTTGATTCTTTTAAAGTATCGACATCGTCAAATCTTCTAAGAATATTAATCTTTTCTTGTTTGGTTGTTGAATGTTCCGTAAACAATCTTGTTGAATAAGCCAAGTTAGAATTGAATACCGCAACTTCGTTTAATTTATTTCTAAAGAAATCTAAAGCTTTTTTGTATTCTTCATTTTTCTCTTTTAATAAATTCATCTCTTTAGATGTAGATTCGTACGTCATGTTTCTATTAGGTGTGATCGCTTTTCTAAGTCCTCTACCTGATTTAGAACCGTTACCATACGTTCTCGCAGCTTCAGATTTTTCACCACCCATTTTATCGTCTTCAGGTGATAATACGTCTTCATTAGATTCTTCTTTCCAAGAGTCACCATCTTCTTCTTCTTCATTAGAGGTTTCAGCTACACCTCTTTTAAGTTTAGATGGATATTTGAATTTCATTTTTCCAACTCTTCCTTTTGGTTTGAACGCTTCTTTCATTGGTGGTGTCATCTCATCTTCATCTTCGTCTTGTTCTAATTTAGGTAATTCATCATCTTGATCGCCCACTTCTAATTCATAGAAAACATGATTGTTGTCTTCTTCTTCTTCGTCTTCTTCTTCGTTGTCATAACCCATGTCCATTTTTTCCATCTCTCTACGTCTTCTTGACATTTTCGGCATATCCATGTCCATTTCTCCCATCTCTCTACGTCTTCTTGACATTTTCGGATCCATATCCATTTCCATATCCATTTCCATATCCATGTCCTCTTCAACATAAGAGTCTTCTTTGTCCTCAAAGTGTAACTCATAAAGGATTTCTTCGCTTAAGTTATTTCTCATTTTTCGTTTTTTACTTTCCTCTAATTGAACAATGTATTCTTTGTCTGTCTCGTTATCTGAGATGTGTAAAAATTTACCATCTTTTTTAACAATAATACCGTCTTCATCACCCATGGCTTTGAAAACTTTCATTACATCAGACATCGGAGATTGCGTCATGTCCAATGGGGGTAATTCGTCATTATCAACAGAAACTTCCATATCAGAATCAACCTCACCATCCATGTATGATGTTTCATCATCCATGTATTCGGTTTCATCATCAACTGCTCCCATTTCATCGTAATCCATTTCGTCTTCCTCACCTTCTAAATCTTCGTCATCAACTTCTGGAGTTTCTGTACCTTCTTCATCTTGTTCGTGTAAAGACCTTTTAGATTTTTTTGAACCATTTAATGATTCCCTTACTAATTCACTGATTTCTTCCTTCATTGTAGAAGCAAGTATTCCTTTTGCGTTTTCGCTGATAGCATCCTCAACTGCTTTAATTTGTAATAAAGTGGATTCTACTATCGATTTTTCTTTTCCTGTCATTTCTAAAAAGTAATGCTTATAGGTTTATTTTTTAAATAAATATGCCGTACTTTAAAAAAGATGAAATTATTTTACGTTTTTAAACATAAAAAAAAGAAAATAAAAAAAGGGAATACTAAACGTACTCCCTTTCCCTAAAAAAAATATTAAATTATTCTTCTATAACTTCATCGATTTTACTCTCAACGATCGCAGTTATTCTCCAATCCATTGTGTAAGATTCATACACTTTAGTTACTTTCGCTTCAACATCTGTTGGTGAATAAGCCTTAACTAATTTTTCTTTTTTAATTTTTTTTACTTTCCCTGTGTTTTCATCCACTATATCAGTGGTTACTCTAGCTACAAAATACTGTTCATCCATTTCTTATAATTTTATTTATCCAAATAATCGGATAATCTTTTCATTAAGTCAACAGATTTTGATAGTGGATTTGAAGTTGGTTGTATATTTTCGTGTTCAGTTAGTTTTTCTTCGTACTTAGGTCTATCTTCTTTATTTAAATAAAGATATGCTCCTGGAGTTGATGGGGAAGAAACTAAGTCAAAACAAATTAATTCGAAATCTTCTTGTACTTCATTTTGTTCACCTTTCTTTACCAACGAACCAACACCACGAGAAGAAACCCCCATAGTGACCCCTTGTCTCATCATATTAGCGGCAATATCACCTTTAGATGACACAATACCTCTTTCGTGAAAACCAGGTGTGGTTAATAATTTTATTTTACCCATCATCACATTATCTTCCCACCACACATCTGTAATTAGATGTGCCACTCGATCTAAATCGATAAGTGAGGATTCTGGATGATTAAGTTCAGATATAGACATTCCTTTATTGATCATATCTTTATATCTTTCCGCTTCTCTTTTTAATATTTTTTCAGGATAAACTCTACCGTTTCTATTTGGAACTCCATATTTTTGAAGGGTAGCATAAAATATAAACGGTTTTGAATAGTCTAATTGACCATACGATTCCTTTAATACTTGGCTGTTTCTATATTCATTTGGGTTTATAATCCCAGAATCGTACTCAACAAGAATACCTTTACCCGTATCATTTGGTCCTAATATCTTCATAATCTTTTTTATGATAAATATTAGATACTTACGGTTTCTTTAATTTTTGTTCTACTTAATGTAAAATACTTTGAATTTTTTAAGTCGTCTTTATATATTGACTGTAAAACATTTTTAATCTTACTTCTTAAAATAAGGGATTTAAAATCTACATTTTCTTTATGTATAAATAAAGTTAATTCTAAATTTAAGAAACTTTTTTTGTTTTTCTGTATTCCACTAGTTCTTAAATCAAGATCCACAATTTGTTTTTTCTCAAATGTTGTGTGGTCAACAACTTCTAATAGTGTGTGTAATATTTGTCTTTTTATTTCACCTGTAATTTTTGTCCAATTATTGTAATCATCTTTTGGTTCGACCCATGTTTGTAATACTATGTAAATTGATTTTAATTTTTTTGAGTCGACCGTTCCGTAGTGACATTTTGCGTCATCAAAAATGTTTAATTTTGACGTTTTTCCTTTTTTCATTATTCATACCTTATCCGTTTATTGTTTAGTAAAATATAATAAAACTTTTTATGGTTGTCAAAAATTAAAAAAATACCTACTATTTATAGTAAAACAAAAGAAAAATATGCTAATTATACCGGTAAACAATAAAAATATAGAACAAGCATTAAAGGCATATAAGTTTAAAATATACAAAACAAAACAAATCCAAAAATTACAGGAAAGAAAGGAATATAAAAAACCCTCCGTAGAACGAAGGGCTCAAATTCAAAAGGCGGTATTTAATCAAAAGAATTATTCTGCTGATTGATTCTCTTCTTCTTTTTTATCGGTTTTCTTTTTTGAGAAAATCGCCTCAGTAGACGTAAGACCCAAAGACCCAAAAGATAAAAGAGCAATAACATCAATTAACGATTCGTTGGGTGTTAATTTTCCTGCTGAAAATAAAGATACAAATAATGAGATCACTAAAGATATTACACAAATAATACCTGTAAATCTTTTAGATGATAATGTTGTTGAACCGCCACCTAACAACGATTTAAAAAACTTTTTCATAGTTCTGTATTCAACTTTCTTAGTTTATATAAATTATAATGATCTTCTTTAGAGTCCATTATTTTATTTATCGTGTTTTGTATAGTGTTATTTAAATCACTATCTTTAGATTCGGTTAAAGTTGTTTTTAACCCTTTAACCACATTTTCTTTTAGTTCTGACATTTCTTTTTTAACCTCATCTGAAGTTAATACAAGAATCTCATCTAACTCTTTACGGTCATTTTCATTTAAATTACTAACCTCTTTTTTAAGATTTTCATTCGCTATTTTAACCATAGAAGATATTGGAATATTATATGTTTCTGTTACAACATTTTTTACCTCTTCTTTTATAATTACGTTTTTAATATTTTTTTTAGATTCTAAAATTGATTCTAAATTTCTTATTCCTGTGTTGTAAATGGCGTTATCAATATCTGAGTAATTATTACCGTTTGATTTGTTCCAAGAATTAATCCAAGTATTTAAATATCCGATACTTTTAGATTGACTTTCGATTAAAATTTGTGAATACTCAATTGATTCGTTTATGTAATCGTTAGCCAAATCCCCATCAAGACCTTTATTCGTAGATAAATCATCATAGATAAAATACAATTCAGAAATGTCTTTGTTATTTAACACCATACCATTAAATTCAAAAATAAATCTTTTAAATTCTGGTTTTTTTGCCATTTCTATGGCCGTGTTTTCAATATTTGTTTTTATTTTACCAAAAGTGTTCATAATGTTTTATTTATAAATATCACTTATCGATTAAATCTTTCAATTTGTTATTAATTTCAAATAAAGTGTTTCTACCTTTTGACAAATCTAACATATTATTTTCATTAAAAAGATTTCTTTCTAAGATCAAATTCAAATCATTTCTAACCAATCTTTCCGTTGTCGGTGGTTCTCCGGTGTCTCCCGGTGGTGGTGGAGCTCCTCCACCCATATCCATTCCTCCCATATCACCAGCACCTCCTGCACCACCACCAGCTTCACCTCCTGCACCACCTCCGGCCGCAGGTTCATCACCCGGTTTTTTACCATATAGATTATCTATATTATCGAATAATCCTGTACTTGTAATAACCTCAGCAGTTTTACCTAATTCAGCAGAAACGGCTCTCTCAATTCTTTGTTGTTGTAAATCGAGTCTAATCTCTTCATCTGAGAACCCTAAAATATGTTTTTTAGCCCATGACGCAGAAACGGCAGCAACTGAGTTTGGTATTTCAGCAACGGCATCTTTGTATAGTAAAATCTTTTCTTTCCACACCTCAACACCCAATAAATCGGCTTGTTTAGATGGGTTATGTAATGAAAGAGTGAAATTTGTTAACTCATCTTCAAACCCTAACAAAAACAAATGGATTATTGCGATTTTATTTAATTCGGCAATCATCGATTTTTGTATTCTATTGATTGTTCTTGCAAATCTAATATCCAATAACGATAAATTTTTACCGTCACCTATTGCCTCTTCAAACCCTAAATATGCTTTAGGTATTCTAAGTGCGGTAACAAGTTTTTTCTGTATATACTCAATATCAGCAATCTCAGATAAATTTGTACCACCAGGAAGAGTCTCTATTGGGTTTGTTGCTGTAGCGTCCCTAACAGGAATAAAGTAATCTTGATCAACCGCCAACTGATTGTATCTCATATCAACATTACCCGTTTGTGGGTCAGCGATTTGATCCCGTTTAAATTTACTTGCAACTCTTTGTACATATGGATCAACGTCTTTATCATCCATATTACCAACAAATACTTTAAACACTCTTCTTTCAGGTGCTCGTGAAACTCTATATATCATCATCGCATCTTCAGAGAGTAATAATTGTTTCCATATTCTTCTAGCCTTTTCTAACATAGACGTTCCGTAAGGTAATTTTCTATCATCCCCTAAGATTCTAAAGTGAGCCACTTCCCACGTATTGAATTCCATATTTTTTTCTTTCCAAACAAACTTCAAAGCATCGTTCTCCATTTCTTGTGAATATTTGTCAGGTTGAAACCTCATTCCCTTTTCTAAACGCTCTATTTGGATATTTGGTAATTGTTGACAACCAACAATCCCCTTTTCTGGATCAAGTTTTATATAAACAAAATTATCACCAAATTTACATGTGTTTCTTGTCCACATAGCCAAGTTAGTATTAATATCTAACTTGTTGTTAAACAAATCAACCAAAACTTGTTTAATTCTTTTTGATTCTGAATATACTTTTAAAATGTGTCCATCCTTATCCGGTGTTGTTGATTCTTCAGAATAAACATCTAATGCTGCCGAAATTTCAGGAGTATATTCCATAGATTCGTAATCATAATACGATGCTAACCTTGTTGGTTCGTAATAAACCGCTTGTTGGTATAAGTTACTCTCAACTTTCTGCCATTGTTTTCCAATGTACATAGTTTGTTGTGCCTGTAACTTTTCATTTTCATATTCTTGTTTGTTTGTTGTTTTTAACAATTCGGTTTTGTCAAACTTAAAAATTGGAGATTCTTGGTCCATTGCAGAATTTGGTCCGAAAACTTTACCTAATCTCTGCCAAACCGTTAAATTATTTTGTGCCATATTTTTTATTTTAAATGTAGTTCCTTAAATAGTAAATTAAACTCTACCATTCCCGAATAACCATAAATACTTTTCATAATCACTTTTAGTCACCGTATTTCTTTGATAACCGTTATTTCCATATGTTGATGCTGGTATTCCCGGATTAAAATTCATAGATGAATCCGCAAATGTGTTCTTATCTGTAGTCCAAGAATCCAACATTGCTTTAGTCTGTTCTGTCACTTTTTCTAACTGTGCAAACGACGATTCACCAACATATATCGCAATAGCCATCGCCATAATTAAGTCATCATGTTGACCTTTTTGGTGGTCGGGTCTTCCGTTTACATAAACAAAAGTGTTTAATTCGTTAAATAGTCTTTGTGATTTTAATGAAAAATCAAACCTTAATGCTTCCTCAAACGCTTGAACAATTAATACCCGTTTTGAGTTAAAGTTTATTCCCGGTATTTTATCTTGAGTTTTTGGATCCCATTTCCATTTGTCTGCAGGATTAACCCCATCAATATATAAACTCTTATAACCAAGTTCTTGTAATTTTCTGGATGTTGATACGCCCATACCACCAGTGATATCGGTAACTATAAATGCGTTGTAGGAGTTCCCCCACTTGAATGCGATTTCCGCCAATATGTCTGGAGGAACTTTCCCTATATATTCTAAAACTTGTTCTCTCTCATCAAAATCAATAACCGATATTGTACTAAAATCCTCACTATCACCTCTAGAAACGTCAACACCCATAATATAACGATGACCTTGTACAGGTTCTTTCCATTGCCATAGAGCACCACCCATAAATTTATTTTCAGGTTCTCTAATGTGTTTTTCTTTAATAGATTTCATTGTTTCAGACGGAATCACATTATCCCCCGACCCTAAAAAGTTACATTCTAACTCTTGTGATATCCTTCTTTTATCAAATTTTAATTTTTTGGACATAGACTCAAACCAAGAGCTATACGCTTTATATCCCGATTCTACTTTTTGTTTTATTTCCTCAAAGTCTCTATCGGAGACTTTTATGTTTGAATAATCTAATGTTATTTCCTCGTCTTTATAATCTGCCCGATTCAACATATAGTGTACGATATCATTACATTTGATGAGTTTTAAATCTTTTGAATATCTTGGATCCCTAAACCAATACATTTCAGTAATTTTAAAATCATTTATACCTTTAACCGCTTGACTGTAGATTGAATAGTATATTGGATCAAAACCATTTGGTGTTGATATTACAATCACTTTACCACCTGTAGATAGGGAAGCCATACAAGCAGACCAAAAATCCTCATCTGCGTTGATGTATGCGGCCTCATCAAAAATTAATATTGTTGGTGTATAACCACGCAAGGCATCCTTTGATGTTGCAACCGCTTTAACCTCACATCCGTTGGTTAATTTAAAATGTCTTTGTGCGTTCTTTTCATTGGAGAAACCAACCCCTAACCATTTTGGCCATTGGTCAACAAACGATCGGACTTTATTTGCCATCTCAACGGCAGTATCCATTTTATTCGCAATAATTAGAATTTTTTCAGGTTTCTTTTTGTTGGCAAATACCAATCTTTTTGATGCCCAAGCGGATGTAACTGTAGATACCCCAGCTTGTCGATATTTTAATGCGATATTTTCCTCACAAGTATCGTAATCATTAACCAAGGTAACTTGATCATTAAATAACTCTAAGGGTACGTATTGTGATTGTGTGTTGTCGTAAGTTTGTAAATAGGTTTTTAGTGCGTATGGGGTATCATTTATACACTTCGCATATTCCAATAAGGCTTGTTCCTTTGTTAACGACATTCATTAGTATTATCTTTTATTTACTATATTTAGTAAATCTTTTTTTGTTACTTCAGGGTAGAGGTGTTTTTCAACTAACCTCATAATACTTTCCTCAAGATTTTTAACGTCTTCATTTTCTTTTGTTTCCTTTTTTTTAGGTAAACCTTTGTGTTTTGTTGACGCAAAATCTTCTAAATCTTTTTTTGACATACTTTTAGACATGTCTTTTACTTTTTTAGTGACTTTAGTTTTTGCTGTATCTCCCCTTTTAACAGAAAGTGCTAACCCCATAAGTTTTTGTTGTTGTCTTGATACTGATTTTTCTTCAATTTCTTTTTCTTCTTCACCTAGTTCGGTTTCTGTAGTTGTAATAATTGTTTTCCCTCCTTTATTTTCTACTTTTGCACCTGTAGGTACATTTGCAGAACCATTCGGCGGAACGGTAGTTTGTGTTGATGTAACTTTTTTTACCTCGTTTGGAGGTGCTTGCTCATTCAAAACCCTTACATATAAAACATTTAACTGTTCTTCAGACAGTCTTTCAAGGGTATGTATAGATAACCCTTTATTAAGTAGTTTAACTATTTTAGGATTCATATTTCTCATCTTGCACTAAATTTTTTTCCCATTTTAATACGATATCTCTTTCATATATTTTGTTTTCAACACTTTCCTCACTTTCACCATATTGAAAAACTAATCGTTTTCTTTTGTGTATTAATATATCGTCACTATCTGAATTTTCCCAAGCCAAGGATATAACACCATCAATCGAGTCGTACATACCAAAGAAATCTGAATTTTGTATTAAATTTAAATTGATTTCTGAGTTTTTTAATACTCCAACTTTTTTTATGTAATTAACATCGGGTGGAGATGGTTTTCCTGATGCTGGTTCAGCATCCCACTCATCACCCCAAACATCATCCAAATCTGAAAAGATAAACTCATATATGTTATCACCTTTATAGTTTGGTCCTAATTCATTTACATATACTAAATTCATATAACTCTTCCTCTTGGTGTTACTTTAAATTGTTTACCGTTTTTAACAAATACTAAATTTTCTTTATTTGTTTTACCTAAAAATTTAGCGTTTTCATTCATTAATTCTAAACTAACTTCCATTTGTATTTTTGACTCACTTAATTGTTTGATTTCATTCTTAACTTTAATTTGAGTCATTTTATTTTTTAAAAAGTCTTTTTTTCTTTTTTCTTCTAATAATGGTTTTTCATTTTCAGATATTTTAAAATACCCTCTAAGTATTCTCTCTACTTTTGATTCTGCCATAGGTGGAATTTTAACCCCTTCAGGTTCTCCCATTCCTGGTTCACCTCCCATTCCCATTGCCGGTTCTTCCATTCCCATTTCAGGCTCTGCACCCATATCTTCTCCTGATAAATCTAATTCACCCTCACCTTCTTCACCGTACGCTTCGTAATCTTCTAATTTATCTAAAATGTCGTCTCTATCCTCATCGTCTAATTTGGTTAAATCAATTGCCGATAAAATTGAGTTTACAACGTATTTAATATCTTGAGAATCTAAACCGTTATCTTTATCAAACGATCTGATTTTTTGACTTAATCTACCTGTTAGTTTTTGTATTGTTTTTAATCCGACAGGTCCTGACATATCTTCGTCATCTTCCATATCCATTTCAGGGTCTTCCATTCCTGGTTCTGCACCCATTGCTGGTTCTTCCATTCCCATTTCAGGTTCAGCACCTACCGCAGGTTCCATTCCCATTTCAGGTTCAGCTCCTACCGCAGGTTCTGCCGCCATTGCGGGGTCTGCCGCCATTGCGGGATCTGCCGCCATTGCGGGATCTGCCGCTATTGCCGCTTCAGGTGTTGGTGCAACATCTGGTGCCGGTGCGGGTGGTGCCGCATCCACATCAGGAGTTGGTCCTTCAGGGCTTTTCGTTTTTAATACGAATTTTTTTTGTTCCCCTATTAAAGGAATATTTTCTGAGTAATCACTAACTCTATTAATTTCTTTTGCCGTAAGGTTTAATCTTTTTAATGCTTCTGATTGTGAACGATAATATTTTCTACCTTTCATATTGTCGATGTATTCCATCGGTGATTCATTAATTGATTTTTTTATAATGTATCCGTTTTTTTCTTTAACAATTCCATATGTATATCCATCGGATAATTTAATATTATATGTTAAAGTGTTTTGTTCCTCACTAATAAAAGTAGTTGGTTCGTTGTATCGTGCGATTTCCATAATACGCTTTATTTTATCGATACCCTCCAATTTCTCACTACCTAAAGGTCTTAAATCTGCCATGTTTTATTTATTATTTTTTTTATTGATATAAAAATTAAGGCTAACGCCTACATATAAATATATCGTTATTTAAGAATTTATTTTTTATTCGTTATTTTCTTGTTCTAAAGACAATTTTTTATCTACAAACGCATTTTTAAAGTTTTCAAGTTTAGTGATATATCCGTTTCTCCTTAAAAATTTAAACACCAAATTTTCATAGGAATACTCCCCTTCTTTTCTTAATCCACAGGTTCTATATTTACGAAGTTTTTCTCTATATTTTTTAACCAATTTAACCGCGTCCTCAATGTCCTCATCCTCAGCATTTTCTAAAACACCATCAATAATATCCATCCATTGTTCTGCTTTGGATTTTAATTTTTTTTCATCTATTTTGAAATCTTCTTTTTTTGGTTTCTTTAACCATTTATCGTAAATTAAAGAATATACTCCTTGACTTTCGTTTTTTTCGTTAGAGTCCTGTACATACAATTCGGTCTCGTAACCTTTAATCATAATATTATGGGCAGCATTAAAAACGGTTTTTTTTAGTCTAAATAATTCTTCGGACATTTCACGATTTTCGGATTCATTTATATCTATCACAATGTGAATATCAAAATCCGAAAACTCACTCCAATTGTATCCCACTAAAGAACCAACAAAAATAACATCTTGAACGAATAGTTCAGTGTCCAAAAATTCAATAAAAAGATTTGCGACCTTCAATAGTCGTTCTTTTATTATAGGTTTAAGTTTTACGGTATTCGGATCGTTTGAGTTATCCCAAACATCCGGATTAAATTCCTCTTGTAGATAAAAACTATTAATAATTTTTTCAGTATTTGCCATGTATATAAATATGGCGTAAGAATTATTTGTCTAATTTTTTATATTTGTATGTTTTAGATATGTTGGAATTAAAAAATTTACCTTGTGATTCAGATAATCTGAACTGCGCATATATGTTATGAGGAACCTCGTCATACTCATATTTAACCCCGTTTTTAAATTCCGTAACTAATTTTTTAGTTTCTGAATCGTAAATTGTTTTAACTAAATTACTTGATTCGATTTCACATGTAATAATAGTCCCTTCGATTGTTGTTTTTTTAATTGCCATAATCAATTATTTAATGGTGTTATGTCGTCTATTGTTTTTAACTTATTATGAATATAGTCGGTTAAAGATACCTTGTCAACATCAAACCCATAGTCACGCACAGTTTTAAAAATAGAATCTCTCTCATCTGAGAATTTATATATCAACATCATAAGGTCTTTTGGGTAGTACGGCGGTTTTTGTAAGTCCTCATCTGACCAACCCTCTCGTTGAAAAATTAACCTTATTCTATAATATATTTCTTCAATATCTTCGATTAGGTTTAATTCCTCCATAAAATATTTAAATGGTTCCATAATAGTAAATATGTCGGTTTTTAAAAAAACACAGAACAAAAAAAACCACCCTTTCAGGTGGTTCTTCTTATTTTAGGGAGTCGATCTTGTCTCTTAATTCTATTGACCTCTCAAAGTCTTGGAGTTTAATTGATTCGTCCAATTGTTTTTTAAGGTTACTTATTTTCTCTTTGTTTTTTTCCAAACTTTTTATTTTGTCCCTTATCTCAACCGCCCCTTCAAAATCTTGTTCCTCAATACGTTTATCTAATTCTTTTTTTAATGATGATACCTCATCCATTTGTTTTGGTTTTCTTATTACGTATGAATACGAAAATAGACCGGTGTCTGATACGTACGTTTTTCTTTCCCATTCCCCATCATCGGTTTCTGACTGAGACAGTTCTAAGTCTTTAAATAGACGGTTTAAGTTGTAAAAGTTTCTAAATAACATAATTTTTATTGTTTATAAGTTTATTTTGATTATTTATTCACCAATAAAATGCCAATCCATTAAATTTAAACCTTTGATTTATAAAACCTGACAGAATGTCAGTATAGTATGACACAATGACAATTATAAAAAAACATTGATTATTATCATGACTTCATTTAACTTTAAACCAAATAAAAATATTAAAAAACGTATTATGATTGAATCTTACGACGAATCAGACAAATCTAAAAATAAAAACGCGGAAACCAAAACAAAAACCCCAGTATTAGATAACTTTTCAAGAGACCTTATTAAATTGGCCGAGGAAGGTAAATTGGATCCTGTTGTTGGTAGAGAAAATGAGATTAATAGAATCGCACAAATACTTTCAAGAAGAAAGAAAAATAACCCTATCATATTAGGTGAACCTGGTTGTGGTAAAACTGCCATTGTTGAAGGTTTGGCCAAAAAAATATTTGAGGGGGATTGCCCTCAAAACTTATCAGGAAAAAGAATTGTTTCTTTGGATATGACATCAATTGTTGCAGGAACAAAATATCGTGGTCAATTTGAAGAAAGAATGAAGGTTATCATTGAAGAATTATATGCAAATCCTGATATCATCATTTTTATTGATGAAATCCACACAATGATTGGTGCAGGTAATTCATCAGGATCAATGGATGCTTCCAACATATTTAAACCCGCACTTTCAAGAGGAGAACTTCAATGTATCGGAGCAACAACATTGGAGGAATATAGAAAAAACATCGAGAAAGACGGGGCATTGGAAAGAAGATTCCAAAAGGTAATGGTTGACCCATCAACAAAAGAAGAGACGTTAATAATACTCCAAAATTCAAAAAACAGATATGAAGATCATCATAAAGTTACATATAGCAACGACATATTAAAATTATGTGTTGAACTTGCTGATAGATATATTACAGATAGGGAGTTTCCAGATAAAGCATTTGATATTATTGATGAGGTTGGAGCAAGATCTCAGGTTGAAATTAAATTACCTGAAATTATTGAGGACTTAAAACGACAAGCCAATGAAATAAAAGAAGAAAAGGTTAGGGTTATCAACAGCCAGAAATATGAGGAAGCGGCAAATCTACGAGATAAAGAAAGAAAGATCATATTAGACTTAGAAAGAGAAAAATCTGAGTTTGAAAAAAATAGAAACCTATTTAAAAGAGAAGTGACTGAAGACGTTGTGTATGATGTCGTAACCTTAATGACAAAGATTCCGGTTAGCAAAGTGTCGACCGATGAGACAGAACAATTAAGAACCCTAAAAGAAACACTATCAACAAAGGTTATCGGACAAGAAGATGCGGTCGCAAAGATATCAAGAGCAATCCAAAGAAATAAAGTGGGATTAAACGACCCAAAAAAACCAATATTCAGTGGATTATTAATCGGTAATTCAGGTGTTGGTAAAACTGAATTGGCAAAACAACTCGCAAAACATATGTTTAATTCTGAAGATTCGTTAATCAGATTGGATATGAGTGAGTTCTCGGATAAAATTGCAACGTCAAAATTAACAGGAACGTCACCAGGTTATGTTGGATACGAAGATGGTTCTCCGTTTTTAAATAAGATTAAAAACAAACCATATTCGGTTATTTTATTAGATGAGATTGAGAAAGCTCACCCTGAAATTTTTAACATATTTTTACAAATGTTAGATGAAGGGTTTTTAACGGATGGTCACGGAAGAAAGATCAACTTTAAAAACTGTATTATTTTGATGACATCTAATATCGGAACAAAAATTGTTCAGGATTTTGGTACAGGGGTTGGGTTTTCAACAGGATCCAAAATTGAAAAAAGAGAGGAGGAGATAAAATCGGTTTTAGAAAAAGAATTATTTAAAAAGTTTGCACCTGAATTTATAAATCGTTTCGATGAGATTATTTATTTTAAAGACCTTATCGAAACTGACCTATTAAAAATAGTTGATTTGGAACTTGAAAAGGTATACAAAAGAATTGAAAGTATTGAGTTTTATTTGGAAGTGGATGAGAGTTTGAAAAAACATATTATCTCTGTTGGTACCGATACAAGGTTCGGAGCGAGAATATTAAAAAGGACAATTCAAAAATGGGTGGATGATTCGGTAACTGAAAAAATATTATCGGATAATCCAGAGAAGGGGTCTAAATTTATCTTGTCATATAATGAAACGGATAAAAAAACTGAGGTTAAAGTAAAAAAACCAGCAAAAAGAAAAAAATGATTTTGTAGAACAGAAAAGTTTTCGTAAGTTTGTAGTATAAATAAACCACTATGAAAACTTTTCTTTTAACTTCTTTATTTTTAGCATTATCTTTAGTGACTCTTTCACAAAAAGACTTAGACTCCGTTTCTAAGTACTTCGATTCTATCTACGTATCTGAAGTTTATCCTGGTAACTTTAAACCAAAAGTGGATAAAAAACTATCTGCGGTTGCTAAAATACAAATGGATTACTTAAAAGGTAAAAAAAATATGTTTTTATCTCACGACCATCCAGAAAGAAAATACGAATCTATTTTTTTAAGATTCGAGGAGACGGTAAATAAAAATAAAAAGTTTGAAAATTGTTATGTGTACACTTCAGAAGTGTTATGTCGTATTGGTAATTATGATAAGATGAATAATGAAGAAATTGCTAAATATATTTTTGACGCATTCATGAGATCCCCTTCACATAAAAAAGCCATGAGTGCATATAGAAATAGATTTATATTCTTGTTCGATTACTCAGTTGATAATGAAATTATATGTGCTGGCGTAATGGCTAATAAATTCGATTAAAAATAACATTTTATTGTTTTTACTTTTCTACCTATATAACTTTCCCCACCAAGGGTTACTCCACCACCTTTTCGTTTCAATTTAGCCCATTTCCAAGTTAACCTTCTTTTTATTTCGGTAAATTTTTCACCACCATAAAAATCAGCACTATATGTTTTATCACTTGATTGTACTTCTTCTTTAGGTAATCTATCCTCAATAGGGGGAGTTGATTCCTTTCCTCCCTCTTTTTTGTCGTCAATTGGTGGATCTTTAAATGGTTCATCCAAGTCCATTAAATCGAAGTTAAATGCTACCTCAACATTTAAATTGGTATATTTGTATTTATCATAACTTTTTTTATTACTGTGAGGTAATCCACATTCGTCACGTTTAACTAAAATACCATTTATTTTACATTCATCTACATCGTATGAACATGCCTTGGTCATAGGGTATTCACCTTTAGGTATGTAATAACCAAGATCTTTTGGTGGGTTAGGACCACTAGTACCATCACCGTTAGATCCGTTCGGGTTTAATTTTATAATTGGTTCTTTTTTACACCAAGGCATTTGGTATTTTACCATAAGTTCCGATATTAAATAATCTTTGGCATTATTTAGTCTTAATTCTGCTAGTTGTTTGAATGTTAATTTATCCGCTGGACTTGTGTTTCTAAATCTGCTAGCACTTGCATTACCACTTATACTATTAACACAGGCTCTCCATGTTATTTTTTTCTTACCTTGTACTTTTGATATTATTTTTTTCGCCTCTACGGTTTCGGGTATGTTTTGTAATACCTCAAGTATCGGGTTAATTATTTCCTCAGTTATTCTTGATTTAACTCTAGTGTCCGCCTTTGACATATTGTCAAGATAAAGATTATTAACACCTTGACTATCTAATCCAAAATCAGCACCTTGCAACTCAACGAACGATTCTTCTTCTCCCGGTTCACCACTTTTATCACCAGGGGTATTACCTTCAGTTCCCTCTTTTTCATAAACGATTTCTTCATCAGGTATTCTGGTTGATTCCCCCATCTTTTTCAAAACAACCCTCTCAACCCATTTGTTTATTAATACATACATGATGATATCCGCGGCATATGCTGGATCGTTTTTTTTAATTTCTTCCCATATCGTAAGTTGAGTTTGAAATTTACTTGTTTGGACTAATTTGTTTATAACTGATTTCTCATCTTTTAAAACTCGGTATATTGTCCTAAATTTTCCTCCGAGACCCCTTAAATTATCTCCATTAAGTATCTCCCACCGACCAATGTTACTATCATAATTCATCACTCTTCCCTTACTATCTTTTTCAAAATCATCCCGGTTTACTTTTTTACCATTAACCATATAGTTATAAATTAGGTTAAAGTTTTTTTCTGAACTTTTTTTAATCCTATCCTGTACCGCTAAACCAAACAAAGATTGGTATGCTGACCCAACATTAAAATTATCACTATATGGATCGGAACCGTCTTGTTCCAAACTACCACTTTTTGCGTATCCCTTACTTGATGATGGTGATTTAGTATATCGTAACTTACCAATACCTAAATTAATATTTTTACTAACTCTTTTCTTATTTTGCTCATCTATGGCGGTTAAATGTAGAGATCTAATTCTATCGTCTTCAGATAAATGTTCTTTATCGAACACCTCAACCAAAAAAGTATTATGATTTTCACTTAAAAGTCCGTTAGATTTTTTTGAGTTATAACCCATTAAGTCTTTATATCTTTTTATTTCATCTTCAGATATGATTTTTTTACGCATAACTTTGTTTTATAATATAAATATCGTATCTTTATAAAAAAATTAAATGAACTTAGAAAAATTCAAAAACCTACTATCTGTCCCTTCCAAAACATATCAAGAAGAAGATATGGTAGAATTTCTTTGTAACGAACTTGACACAATTCCAGGCGTCTCCTACTACCGAGATGATATGATGAATATATATGCAACAAAAGGAGAACTAAACGAAGGTGAATATTACCCGATGTTTATTGCTCACACGGACACCGTTCATCATAAGGTAGATAAAATCATAGTAAAAGAAGAAAAACTTATACGACCAAACACATTCGGAAAAACCTTTGATAAAACGGAGGTTGACTGTTTAAAGGCATATACCGAAGACGGGAACCCAACCGGCATTGGTGGTGATGACAAATGTGGTATTTTTATTTGTTTGGAACTTTTACAACAATTAGACAAAGTTAAGATCGGATTATTTGTTTCAGAAGAAACGGGGTGTCACGGATCAAGCAAATGTGATGAAAACTTCTTACAAGATGTTGGTTACATTACACAATATGATGCCCCAGGAAATCATTTAATCTCCGAGATTTGCTCGGGAGTTCGTTTGTTTGAACGAGACAGTGAATTTTTCACCAAAACTTTAAAAGTAATTGAAGAATCATTTGGTAATGAGATGTTAATTCAATCTCACCCTTATACCGATATATCTCAATTAAAAAAGAAAGTAGATGTATCTTGCATCAATATGTCTTGTGGGTATTATAATATGCATTCAAACCAAGAGTTCGTATCAATTGAAGACGTAAGATGCGCAATTGAAGCAGGAAAAAATATGGTTAAGGAACTTGGTAATAAGAAATACGAATATGTTTATAAACCAATCACATATACATCACAAACCGTAATGAACTCTTTGGTTGGTTTTGATATGGACGACGATTTAAAAGAAGAGGACATCCATCAATTGGAAACGGTTGATGTAATTGAAGAGAAAGACGGAATCACGATTTCGGATATATATGATGGTGTTTCCGTTTTTATAAGTGATGATGATGTCCCTTATTTATATGAAATTTTAAAGGAACGTCTTATTTCTAAGAATTGAAAATTTCTTGGATTGTTCTAAAAGGTCAAACATTTTTTCGTTATAGATTAAATTTAAAAAACTGTCAATATCTGTTTTACCACCCTTGGCGTCCCACCCATTTTTTCTTTTCATTGTGTAATAAATTAATGACGTGTCCGGTTCAATCCCGTTAATTCTTATTTCGTATTTTCCATCTTTTGTTTTAATCCAAACGTCAACTCCACCAATTTTCATAACTTTATCAACAACGTCAAAATAATTTTTATCGTAATTATCTGGATTTTCTTCAATATCCTCCAACTTCTTCTCAAGTATTTTTGTTAAACCCGGTAACCAAGACTCCTCAAACTTTTCACTATCCCAATAATTTGACTCCATTTCATAATACTCCGGTAAATACGCCCTAACCGTTTTTTTAATTGTAGAAAATAACAGGTCTAAAAAACTACCATCGTCTGTACCATAATGGGCAAATAATAATAGAGCGTCTCCCCACCCCATCTGGTATTTCCAAAAACAATATCTATCACTATACCGATCAATACCAACCGGTTTTAAACAATTACACAATACATCCTCAATTCCTTTTGGGACTGCGTCTCTAACGGCATCAACATTTGAATCGGTGTATAACTCAACAATATCACTTTCAAGACCTATCGTCTCTAAAAAAGAAGAAATTATTTTTGACATTTTATCATTTAAGCCGTTTACTGTGATTTTAGAGAGTTTAGAATACATATCTGGTGATGAATATTTTGCCAAACTTATAAGTAATTCCAAATGTACAGGTCTAAACGATTGGACGATATATCCCTCTGACCAATCGTCGGAATTCCTATTTGAAAAGTCATCGTACCAATCCCATCGTTTTTCATACATCATTTCATAATAGGATGCATCATAATACCCCTCCGAATTATCTTCTTTTGAGTAATCGTCAGGAAAAAAGAATGTCAAAAAATCTCGTAATCCATCAAAGGTAAACATTATACCATCGTCTTTAATTTCAATATGATCTGAAAAGTCTTCCCCTTCTGAATTATAAAACTCAACAGCATTTGCACTTATCTTGCGTTTTATCATTCTTGATATTTGTTGATAATCTGTTAACTCTTGTTCTTCCTCGTCCTCAAAAATAAATTTTTTCTTTAACATATTTATATAAATATATTGGATAATCAAAACATTTGTATTATCTTTGTATAAGTTCTTTGAAAATATGGGGGTGTTTTTGGATTTGACAGGTATCGGCTGAGGAATAAGGGCACGTAGAGACTGAATTAATCTCTTTAAAAACTGATTCACACTTATATACGGCAACGTACTTGATAACCTTTCAGTGGTTGGTTTAATTGCAACTGAGCAAGTTACTGTAGCTTAAGTTAAGCACGGAAACGGGGGGTCGATGGACACATAACCTAGCAACAGAAGTCCTTTAAGGTGGAATACGACTGAACCCGAAATCGAGTCGCTCATTGGTTGTTGATCTACGATGGTGAAGAACAGATTAACCTTGTTTTTGGTCAAGTAAAAAATCAAATATTTTGGGACATTAGAAAATGTCAACCTAAACGTGTAGTCCTTATCTGACAGGATATTATGGACCGGAGTTCGAGCCTCCGCACCTCCACCCTAGACTTTTTGTACTACCCACTATTTAATTATGGTGGGTTTTTTTATGGTTTTTTTTCTTCTTTATCTGGAATTATTTCTTTAGTGGCACCTAAATGGGCTGCAGTTTTACTTACTAACTCGGAAGCCCCTTCTTTTTTCTTTACCGTACTATTAATTTCAGTTCCTGACTTACCAAATTTTGAAACGTTAACGGCTATTTTATAATATTCATTACCACCTTTAAATGCGTCACATTGGGCTTTTGTACCGTTTTTACATACCCATTCCGTTGACGCTTCTATAGTTTTACCTCTAATAGGTCCAGAAATGTATTCACCAATCGCATCCGCCTCTTTTTCAGTTAGTTTTTTAGCCAACTCAATACCTTTAGGTGATTTAAAAAACTCACCAAGCTTAGGAAATGATTTTTGCATAATACCACCAACTTTATTATTGATAGTACTTACCACTTTACCACTAACAGCAGTACCAATAGCATCATCAAGACTTTTAACCAAATCACCTATTTTTGAGATCATACCATTTAATTTATTCCACATAGTAGAAAAAAATGGTAATTTACTTGATAACCAACCTAACGCATTTTTAAC
>Ga0181349_1000287_pt1 | contig 21312 bp, 21 predicted proteins | sample Su13VDMM110SD_FD_130106 | JGI IMG/M metagenome (GOLD analysis project Ga0181349, IMG submission 130106) | Freshwater viral communities from Lake Michigan, USA - Su13.VD.MM110.S.D | ecosystem: Environmental > Aquatic > Freshwater > Lake | place: USA: Michigan | collected 2013-07-16 | reverse complement strand
TTAATATGGAAGGAAGGGCAATTTTTTTCCCAAAAGTATTTTCGGATTCTCGATTTTGGACAAAAAAAATGTCCAAAAATGAAAACCTGAAAAAAATCTTGGGAAATTTGCACCCTCACTGCAAAATGAAAAATTAGCGTCACAACACAAAAAAAAAGTTTTTCAAATTGTGACTGAATTTTAAAAATTTTATAAAAAAATAAAAATTTAAAAAAATTTTATTAAGAAATAATACTAATGAATCCTAATGAAAAAACCCCAAAAAAAACCCCTAATTTTTTTTGCGAAAAATGTAGATTTATATCGTCTAACAAAAAAGACTACACAAGACACCTCTCAACCGATAAGCATAAAATCCTAATAAATCCTAACAAAAAACCCCAAAAAACCCCTTATGATAATCAATCTTATTTTTGTATTTGTGGCAAAAAATACAAGCACTTATCTTCGCTCTGTGCCCATAAGAAAAAATGTAATTATAAAAATGAAAATAATGAAACCATTGATGCTTGTGAAAACATTGAAAATGACAAAGAATTAATAAAAATGCTTATAAAAGAAAACAATGAAATGAAAAATTTAATATTGGATGTATGTAAAAATAAAGCTAATATAAATATAATAAATACAAATAATAACAAAACATTTAATTTAAATTTATTTTTAAACGAACAATGTAAAGATGCGATGAATATAATGGATTTTGTCGAATCATTAAAAATACAATTTTCAGATTTAGAAAATGTCGGTAAATTAGGTTATATTGAAGGAATATCAAATATAATAGTTAAAAATCTTAAAGCCTTAGATATACATAAAAGACCAATTCATTGTAGTGACTCAAAAAGAGAAACTATATATGTTAAAGATGAAAATAAATGGGAAAAAGAAAATCAAGAAAAAAATAAATTAAGAAAAGCAATAAAATATATTGCACATAAAAATTCAAAAATGTTACATCTATTTAAAGAAAAATATCCTGATTGTATTTATAGTGATTCAAAAAAATCGGATCAATATAATAAATTAATAATTGAAACTATGGGCGGTCAAGGTGATAATGAATCTGAAAAAGAAGATAAAATTATAAAAAATATAGCAAAAGAAATAGTCATAAATAAATTTTAGATAAATAAAACACATTACTTTAAGTATGCGTTAGATGGCAATGGACCATCTTCAATAAATTCTCCTGATAAACTATAACGATTAGGATAATCGGGCATAAATTGTAGGCCAGATGGTTTATATACTTTATCAAATTCTTTTGAACCTGCATCAAATGAGGTACTCCATGTGTTAATTCCAAAATTTGGCATAGCTGGTTTAGAAAATTTATTACTTGTAAATAATTTTGCTTGTGTTCCAATATCTGTAGTTAATTTTGAAAATTGTGGAGTTACTCCCAAAGTTAATTTTCCGGCATCATTTTCACCTGGAACATTAGTAGTATTTTTTTTTCCTGAATTAGGAAGAATAGGTTGGCAACCCGGACAATCAATATCGGCAAAACATTGCTGACCTGTTATGGCACATCTTGCTGGAGGACCGCAAAAATTGGTACAACTTTGTGTAGTTGTTAATGGTAAACTAACTGTGTGGGTAGTTTGTGGTCCTTCAACAATAGGTTGCATTTGGGTAAAACATTCAGTAATATAGTTATTTTTTACGAGATAATTAAACCATTTTAATATTCCTATAAAAAGGAATAAACAAATAAAAATTAAAATTATAATACTATACTTTTTCATATAATATTAAAATATTATATTTTTTCACGTATTTTAAGCAGATAAAAATATTTTAATATTTTCATTATATATAAATAATGCCTAGAGGTGAATATAATCGTGCTCATGACGAGCAAACGACATGGAACCAATGGTTAGAAGATAATGGTTTTCAACCAGAAGAAACATCTCAAAATGAAGCAGTTGTAAATAATAGAATAAGACAAGAAGAAATAGAGCGTAGGAGATTAAGAAGAGAGAGAATAAGAGCTAGAGAAGGAAATCAGCCCGCTATTAGACAAAGCCAAATTGAAGCTCAACGTAGTCGTGCAGCAGAGTGGGCAAGAAGCCAAGGATTTATTACAGATGAACCATCTGTTGCTGCTAGTGGAGGAAAAATTAAACAAACACAAAAAACAAAAAAACATTCAAAAAAACACTCGAAAAAATACTCAAAAAGACATCTTACAAAACATTCAAAAAAATACTCAAGAAAACATTCGAAAAAACATTAAAAAATAAAAATTTAATATATATAATATCTGTATTCACAAATTATTTACTTTTATTATTTAGAAGAAAATATATTTTTTATTAAATTTATATTATTATCCATATAAATTAAATCTTAATAAAATATAAGTAATGTCTTCTACAAACGCAGAAACTACGACTACTGATAATACAGCAACAGAAAAACAACCAAATATATATAATTTTATTATTTATATAATATCAATCATAATAGTTATAGTAATATATGTTAGTTGTGGTGGTTTTATACTTTATGGTTGTAAATTAGCCCAATCTAATATTTTACCTACGTATATTAATAATTTTCCATATACAGATAAAAAACTCTCTATTAAACCAATTTTAACTAATATATTTACAACAACTAAAGATAATAAAAGTGAATCCGTGAAACTGGAGTTTCCATATAATACATATAATTCAAAAAATTTGGTTTTAGATATGTTTCGTGAATATAAATATGAACCAAATTCAAACAATATAGTGAATTATTTTATTTCTTTGATTGAAAGTTTAATGTGTTTTAATTATTCGGCATTAAATCTAGTTTTACAAAAATTTAATCTTCTCCCTGAGTCTCTTATTATTTTACTCGGTCCAATAGTTATACCATTTATATTATTTTTTATTTTCTTTTTTGATAATTTTTATTTAATTTATTTATGGTTTTCTAACTTTGGTTGGTTCTTTAAAGAAAACGAAAATGCCAGCGGAATTAATGAAACGAATGAAGCAAATGAAGCAAATAAATCCAAGCCAAAATGGAAATATGTCACATTAGAAGAGCCAGTAAATTATGCGTGGTCTCTATTTATTGCATTTATATTTTTCATATTATTTTGGTTCGTTTTATTTTTAGCGTTACCAGTTTTGCCATTTATTACTTTAACTATATGTGTTATATCTTGTCTTCTATATGAAAGTACTATAAACAAAGAAAAAATGCATTCATATGATATTGTTGCTGATGTATTTAAATATAATAAAGTTCCAATAATGATAGTAACTAGTTTATTTTGTATAATATCCGCATTTACAAATTTAAATACAATAACGGGTTTGTTTTCAATCTTTTTCATATTAGCCATTTATTTTAATTTAATAAACATAAATTTATTTAAAAAAATAATTCCTCTTAACTTATCTTATCCTATAGCAAGTAACCAAGTAGCATTGAAAACCTCCATAGTTGATTCAATCCCATTTTTATCTCTTCCAGAAGATAGTAGCTCAACATCTACTGAAAAAAAGGCACTAATGACTGGAGGTTCTAAGAGTAACTTTATAAAAAAATTAAATAAAATAGTTTCGCGATAGAAAACAATGGCTATTAAATATAAAAATAAATATAAATATAAATATAAAAATAAATATAAATATAAATATAAAGATAAAAACTATTGAACTAACAAATATAAAATGAAATTGTATGGTATATTTGTTGATTTTGTTGAAATTATTGAATATTTGAATTTTATAATTGAAGACTTTTTTATTGAAAGTAAAAAAATATTGAATGAATATGGAGGTATAGAATAAAAATTAAAGTAAATAGTAAATTATAATATAAAAGTAAATATATTATAATTTTATTGATGGGTAGTAAAAAAAATAAAAATAAAAATAATAAAGAAAAGTATCCATTTGTCAGTTTATGTACTCCAACTTTTAATAGACGTCCTTTTATTCCGATAATGTTAAAGTGTTTTGAACATCAAACATATCCGAAGGATAAAATAGAATGGATAATTATTGACGATGGAACTGATAAAATAGAAGATTTAGTATCTCATATTCCCCAAATAAAATATATTAAATGTGACGAAAAAATAACGTTGGGAAAAAAAAGAAATATGTCAAATAGTATTAGTAAAGGTGATATAATTATTTATATAGATGATGATGATTATTATCCTCCTGAAAGAATTAGCCATGCTGTAGAAACATTACAACAAAACCCAAAGGCATTATGTGCTGGTTCAAGTATAATGAATATTTATTTTAAACATATAAATAAAATGGTCCAGTTCGGTCCCTATGGTCCAAATCATGCGACAGCAGCAACATTTGCTTTCAGAAAAGAGTTATTATTACAAACAAAATTTGAAGAAGAAGCTTGTATAGCTGAAGAGAAAAATTTTTTAAAAAATTATACTATTCCTTTCGTTCAATTAGATACTATGAAAACAATATTAGTATTTTCACATAATCATAACTCATTTGATAAAAAAGAATTATTAAAAGTTTTTCCAACACCATTCGCTAATTATTCAGATAAAAAGCCAGAAGATTTTGTAAAAGATGTGAATATGTTAAATTTTTTTATGAAAGATATAGATAATTTGTTAGCTACATATGATTTAGGTGATCCAAAACATAAACCGGATGTTATGAAACAAATGGAAGAAATAAAAATTAAAAGGGACATGATGGAAAAAAAACAAATGGAACAAATGCAATTTTTAAATAAAATTAATAACCACAATAATCCAAATATTCAAAATATACAAAATATACAAAATATACAAAATATACAAAATATTCAAAATAATCAAAACAAAGAACAACAAACTTTTCAAATTATTCAAAATTTAATTTTAGAAAATAATGCATTAAAAGAAAAAGTAAAATATTTGGAAGACAAAATGTCGCAATTGATTAAAACAACAATAGATAAAAAAATAGAGGATAAAAATTATAAATAAAATATATTTAAAGACATATAAATTAAATATATTATAATCCAACTATTATGTATTACGAAGACAATTTTCATCCCACTGGAAAAAATGATATTGCTGAACCAACAAATAAAGAGCTACAAGATATGAAATCATTAGATCCGGGATTTTGTAAAATTTATAAACACATTAAACATCGTGATGGAAAAGTAAAAAGAACCCCTATTGAATTTTATACATCAGGTCATACTGGTTCTAATATTAGAGATGCTGTAACAGGCCAGTATATGTCTGATATTGTTGGAACTACGGATGAAGATAAATATTATAAAGTTGGTGTTTCTACTGGAGAATGTAAACCAAAGAATGAATCTAATACATTATTTTTTATTAGTCCAAATGAATACGCAAGACATTTTCATGTAGAATTAAATGAAAATGTATATGAAACATGGAAACAAAAAAAACATATCTAAAGTGTAAAAAATAAGGTTTAGAAGTTGACGAAACTTCATCATATACATTACAAAATGTTTCAAAACTAATGTTTTTTTCATCAAGAATACTTTTAATCTTATTAAATAAATATGCTTTATCACTTATCATTCTATCAAAATCTATAAGTATCGTATCTATATCATGTTTAGTCATTAAATATATGTAATTTGATAAAAGTTTATTATAATATTTTATTTGAGATTCTTCATCGCTAGCATCCAATAAACCTCCAGGCAACTTATTATGCTTTACTCGTGATTTAGCTGAACTCCTTAAATCGCGAATTGGGATTATAACTTTTTTAATTATTACAGATTGATCTTCTAAAATATATTTAATGTTGCGGATAAAGTTTGGATTTTTTAATATATAATAATTTTCATTATACATTCTTTCCATACCAGAATTACAATTAGGAAAAATAAAATTTATATAATTACTTCTATTATAACCTGTATTAAATTCTAAAAAACTAAACAATTTAATTAAAAACGTTGTTCCACACCGTCCCGTTCCAGTAATTAATATTTTTTCCATACAATATATATTATAAATTTTTCAAAATTTTTATTTAAATAATGAAAAAAAATATAGAAAAAAATTATATAAAAACAAAAAAATAAATATTAGTTATATGATATTTGTAATATTATTTGTTTATTTATTTACGAATAAAAAAACAAATGCTTATTTAATACAAAATATAAATTTTAATAACTTAAATGAAGGGTCGGACAATAGATTTCCAAATAATATAACAGATGTCAATTATAATATACTTTATAAAATAAAGTTAAATTTAAAAAAACAAAATTTGTTAAATGATTTAGAAGATAAAAATATACCTATTTATTACAAATTAAATTTATTGGGAGACGATAAGGTTCAAATCGTTGCTCCAAATATTTTAGCTGGCAAACTAATGGAAGAATTTAAATTTTAATATTCCTCATCCATATCTGGCTCTTCTTCTAGTTCTATTTCTTTATCTAGTATACCATTTGCGTTTTCTTTCATATATTTCTCTAAATATCTATAAATTCTATTAATGTCAAGCTTACTAATATCATAATTCTCAAAAAGCGACAATATTTTATTATCATCATTATAATTATTTTTTAATTCAATAAAATAACCGAATAAATCTTTTTTATCCATTCCTAATTTTTGGCATAATTTTTGAATAAATATAGAATTGTTATATTCTGTTGAGTATTTTGTCAATACTTTGGTAAATCTAACTTCTGTTGGATTATATTTTATATTTTTAAACTTTTCATGATATAATTTATTATTTTTAAATGTTTTAATTAAAGAGCTCATTTCATTAAATTGCCAAATTTGTTTCTGAAATGTTATTCTATCAATATAATCTGAAAAACATATATTATCAAGCTGGTTTATATAAAAAGGAATAGATATGCTTTTATCCATCTTATCTATTACATCAATTATATTTTCGTGCCATAATAGTCCTACACTTGTGCGATCTGTTTCATTCATTATATTATTATGTTCGTTTATACTATAATAATTATTTATAATTTTATGTGTAATTTTCTTAGTATCATCATTATATGATTTAATATGTAAAATGTTATCAATTATATTGCTTTTATCACAAAATAAATCAGGATTTTTTTTATAAATTTTATAAATATTATTTAATTTTCGTAAATCTCCTTGAATATAAGTAACTATTTTATTTTGAATATTTTCATTTAAATTTGGTAAAATAGATTTTATAATAGTATTTATTTGTTCTATTGTGGGAGCATTAAGTTCTACAGTATTACATACTTTCATAAGTTCTTTAATTTTTTTATCAATGCGATAATTTCCTATACAAATAATAGGATTAATAGTAACATCTTCTGTTTTTTGTTTTTTAGTTTTTTTAGGTCTTATGAGTTTAATTAAAGTATTAATGCCTCCTTTATCGCCACCATTCATTCCGTCAATTTCATCCATTATAATAACTATTTTTTTTACTTGTTTATTAAAAATACTCATTATATTTTTGTCTGACATATTATGCTTTGTAATGTCTTCTATAACTGTAGTATTTCTTATATCTCCAGCATCATATTTAATAATATCATAATTCATTTCTTTTAAAATATTGGTGACAAATGTAGTCTTTCCAGTTCCAGGCTCACCATAAATATATATTCCTTTTTTTAATAGCATGTCATTTTTATTTTTATCAAAATTTTTTAAAACTTCTTTTATAAAATTAGACTTATCTTCTCTGTTTAACATTTTATTAATATCTAAATCTTCCATTTTATATGTTTAATGATATTCTTTTTATGTAGATTTTTACTTATACCAAGTTCTTTAAGAAATTCTTTTAATAAATAATTACATTTTGTTGATTCATTGTCAATACAATAATTAATTGCAAAATAAATATAATTTTTAAAAATCATTTTTTTGTATATGTAATTCTTTATTTCAATCCACTTTTTATAATTTTCTCTCATAATTTTTTCAAACACAAATGAATTATCTCTTCTCATAGTATCTCTAATATAATTTTCATAATTGCTAATATATTTTTTAATATGAGAATGATACAAATTATAATTTTGTTTATTTGTAAAAACAATAGCTTGAATGGGTAGAAAATTATGTATTAATTTTATTAATTCATCTGGTAATTTTGCTATATTATCCATATTTATACTCATATTTATAAATTATAAACATAAATTATAAATATACTAACTTTTTAAGAGAGACAAGGATTATTAACTCCATACGTAATTCCATCCCACGTTACATTACAATTTGTAGCCCATTTATATTTAGCACATAATCCATTTGTTCCAGTATAAATTGGGTCATTAAAATTCATAACTAAATGTTGTGAATCTGTGCCTGCAGGACATGTTCCTAAATCTTTAATATTCGTACATGTTGTATTATTTCCTGAACCATCAAGTAACCAATAATCCGGACAATCCGCAATAAATGGAGGCCATAATGTAGAAGAACTTTTTGAAGTTAAAGCAATTCCAATTATTACTAAAGAAAGAATCAAAATAATTATAGCAGTGTATAAAACAATTTTTTGAAATAATGCCATTTTGTATTTTGTATATAAATTACATATATTTTTTTCTATTTAAGATATATAAATGAATACATTAAATAACAATGGTCGTGTAGATATTAAAAGTCCAAATACTTCTAATTTATTTCAGTTATATGATAAAATTCCTGCTAATCAATGCACTACATATAGAGATGCGACTGAAGGAATTTGGATTGAAACTCCATTATCCCAATTATTTTTTTCTAAAGAAAACATCCAAATATTACAAAATGGTATAAGAGCAGGTGTATATGAACGATCAAACGGTCAATATGTTATTGGACCACAAGATTGTGATGCATTAAAAATAGTTATGCGAAGTGTATATTTACAATACTCTTCTAATTTGAAAACAAATGTTCCGCAACAGATTAATCAGCTAAATAAAATGGTTTTAGATTACTGCATACAACAAGTATATGGTGAAGCTCAAGGTTATTTAAAATATATTGATGATGTTAGTACATTGGCAGTTCCTTTAGCACCACCAGTTATGGCATCCAATACAGGAAGAGAATTATATTTTAAAGGTTGGTTTTAGATTTAAGCTTTTAAATTTTTTATTTTTTTATTTTTTATTTTTTATTTTTTTATGAGAATATTTTTTATTAAATAGTTATTATAAAATGGAAAATTCAAAAAAAGTAAACGCAAAAAAAGAAAATCAAAAAGAAAATGAAGAGGGAGCAAACCAATATTCATTTAGTTTAGATAATTCATTAGAAGAAACATATATAACACATTCTAATTTAGGAAAAGAAGAAAAAAAGACAGATAAAGAAAAAGAAGACTTACAAAAAGAAGCAGAAGAAATAAAAGCATTATTTTTAGAATGATAATAATTTTTATACCTTTTCACATTTTAAACGCCGATTTTATATAATAAAACGAATAATCTCATCGTTTTTTAATTTAATTTTTAATTCCATACTATAATTTTTTATTTTTATAATGTTAATTATTTCTTTTAATGTTCTTCTTGCGTCCGCACCTTGAATTGATACGCCTAATTGGTTATAATATTCAAACCCTTTATCATATATTTCTTGTTGTGATATATTTAAAATAGTGTTTTGTAATATTGTTTCTATATCTGTAGTAGAATATAAATAAATGAGTAATTTTTTATATTTATGTATATCATTATTGATATTATTTATTTTACACTCTACTATAGTGCTTCCTCGTAAATTTTTTTGAAATAATGTTAATTCATCTACAAACGGGATTATTCTTGTAAGAACAAGATTACCATTTTGTATTTGCTGTGTAAATTCTTGAATATTCGTAATAGTAATTGTATTATCCATTTTATTTTAATTTATACTTTAGTATTTTTATTATTTTTATTTCAATTTTTTTAAAAAAATAAACGGGGTTTGAAATATGAAAAGGTGTAAAAATCATTTTTATAATAAAATAATTATAAAAATAATTATAAAAATAATTATAAAATAATTAGAAAAATAAATATAAAAATAAATATAAACATAACAAATGGATACGACCACAGATAAAATAGTTTTAATATGTGCGACAGGACGTTCGGGCTCAACTACTTTACAAAGAATAATCAATACTATTCCTAATAGTAATATTTGTGGCGAAAATTATGGAGCTATAAATAGTCTTTTAGAATTTTATTTTAAATTAAAACATGCTACATCTACTTATGTTCCTGGCAAATTTAAACCAGCAAGTTATGAAAGTATTATTTCAAAAAATGTAAAACCTTCATGGTATAATTCTTATAATTACTCTCAAACAATCAATACACTTAGAATGTTAATTATAAATATGTTTAAAAAAAATTCAAATACAAATATTTGGGGATTTAAAGAAATAAGATATGACAATGGAAATATAAAATATATAAAAGAATTTAAAGAACTATTTCCTCAAACAAAAGTAATAATACAAGTAAGAGAAAATATATTGGAACAATCAAAAAGTAGTTGGTTTAAAAATAATCCAAATTCTTTAAAATACTTAAATAACTTAAACAATGAACTATACAGGTTTTATTATGATAATAGAGATTTTTGTTATTTTACTACATTTGAAAAAATGTTTGATAAAGAAAATATAAAAAAAATTTTTAAATTTATTGATTGTGAAAAAGATTATAATGAAATGAGTGTAACAAATATTTTAAATAATAATATTAAAGATTAAAAGACGCACGCATATTTATATTTTTTATATTTATATTTTTTATATTTTTATTCTTCAATAATTAAATTCACTTTGGGTTTTGAACTGGTGGATATTATTTTTTTCTTTAGTTTTGCTTTTTCATTTTTTTCTCCACCATCCATTAATCTTTGTCTACTCTCTTTGTATTCAATATAAAGCGATTTTAAATTATCTAATTCTGAAGACCACATTTGATTTATAGATGTTGTTTTAATAGTTTCCAATTCTTTTTCTTTTTCTCCTTTTTCTTTAAATAATTTTTCAACATTCTCTTCTGTAACACTATCCATCGTCATTTTAGTTAAATATTTATATTCTTTGTCATCATCAATAATATTATATTGTTTATCTTTTAACATTTGTATTACTTCCTCTTTCTTTTTTTTCCTCAAATCAATAGTTCCTTCCAAATTTTCTACTATGTATTTTGCTTTATTTGATAGTAATAATAATTCTCTTTCTAAAGCCAAAATCATATAGTCTTTTCTGGTTTGATACATCTCATATCTTGTTTTATAGTAGTCGTCTATTATATCATTGACATTATCATATTTTTTAAGTTTATCTTCAGCATTAAATAAATGCATGTTTGTTGTACTATTTGTAGAATATAGTTTTAATAATTTTTGGAGACCATTACAACCATGCTCTGCTTTTGTTTCTTCAAGCTCATTTAATTTACCTTTCGCAAATGTAATAGTAAAATCAATATTGGTGTCTTTACTCATATCATCATAGTCTTTTACGGAAGATTGAATTTTTTTTCCTTCTTTATCATTTCCAGGCTCAATAAGAGTTTCAAGTAATTCTTTAAAGTCTTCCGTCCAAAAACCAACAGGTAGTTCAGTAACTTTAATTTTGTCTGGTCCTATTTTTTCATAAATTCCTTTTATCAAAAACTTACCTTCACCTATTTTAGAAATATCTCCTTTAAATCCTTCATAGTAAGGAACGAATTCTATTTTTTGAAGTTCTTCTTCATCATTACAAAGTTTATGTCTTAAATAATTTATAATCTCCAAAGGATTATAACACATAATATCTGTACTAAATCCAGTTCCTATTCCTTTTGAACCATTAACAAGAATCATTGGAATAATAGGTGCGTAAAATATAGGCTCAATTGACATCCCATCATCATTCAAATATTTTAAAATATTATCATCCGCAGGATTAAATATATTTCTTGTAATTTTATTTAACATAGTAAATATATATCTTTCAGAAGCACTATCTTTTCCACCCTGCATTCTGGTTCCAAATTGGCCGTTCGGTAACAATAAATTTATATTATTTGAACCGACAAAATTTTGAGCCATTCCTACGATTGCTCCATTTAAACTTGCCTCACCATGATGATATCCTGAATGTTCTGATACATAACCTGAAAATTGAGCTACTTTAATTTCTGCTGTTAAATTTTTTTTAAAAGCCGCAAACAATATTTTCCTTAAACTAATTTTTAATCCATCCATTATATTTGGTATGCTTCTGTCGCAATCATATTTTGAAAAGTGTATTAACTCTTTATTTATAAATTCCTCATAAGATACACTTGTATTGTTTGTATTTAAATATAACTTGCGATCATAATTAGCAAGCCAGTCTTTTCTATCATCGGCACGTTTTTTATTAAATACCATATCAATCGCATTATTACTTTCATTGCTGTGTTCAAAACTAACTATTTTTTTCTTTTGAAAATATTCACGAAATTCTTTTCCTGTGCTAGTTCCTAAACCTTTATAATACTTAACTTTCCAACCTTTATTATCATTTTCTTCTTTCCAGTGTTCGTATTCACCATCATTATAGAATTCTAATTCTTGGCTACCTTTTTTTGCTTTTAAAATAGGAGTATTCATAAACCCAATAAATCCTGGTATTTCTGCTAATGTAGCCCATTCGGATTGAAATAAATTAATTCCAAGTCCTTTAATATGACTTCCATCTAAATCTTGATCGGTCATAAATAATACTTTACCATAACGCAAATTTTTAAACACATCATCCATGGTTTTATATTCTTTTCCTGTTTCTAATCCTAATATTTTTTTAATTTCAGTAATTTCTTTATTTTCTGATATTTTTTTTATATTTTCTCCACGAACATTCAATATTTTTCCTTTCATAGGATAAACACCAATAATATTTCGGTCTTCTGATGATAATCCAGATATTATTCCTGCCTTTGCTGAATCACCTTCACAAAATATAATCATACAATCTTTTGATTTTTCAGTACCAGCCCAATTAGCATCTGTTAATTTTGGAATTCCTCTAATACTTTTGCTTTTAGTTCCATCCGTTTTTTTTGCTGCCTTATTTTCTTTGATTTCAGTTAATGCACACGCCGCATCCATAATACCCATTTTTGCTATTTTCTCAATGAATTTATCACTAACTTCACATTTAGAACCAAATTTAGAAGATGGTGTATTCATATAATCCTTCGTTTGACTATCAAATGCTGGATTTTCTATATCACATCTTATAAATAATACTATTTGTTCTTTAATGCTATTTGGATTTACTTTTGTCTTTTTCTTTTTCTCAATATATTCAATTAACTTTTTGGTTATTTGATTTAAAATATATTCAACATGCTTTCCTCCTTTTGACGTATGAATGCCATTTACGAAAGAGATTTGAATAAATTCATGTGTTGGAGATAATGAAACCGCAAATTCCCATCTATCATTTGGCTCTTCATATACTCTTGGTGATACGGATTTATCACCTATATACATATCAATATATTGCTGAAAGTTTTTAATAGGAACCAAAGTAGAATTATATTTTACTTTTAAATTTTTATCTGTAATTGCGGCTACATCATACACGCGTTTTTTTAAAAGTGAAATTACATCAGGCGTTAATCCTTCAATTCCATATCTTTTATAATCAGGTCTAAAAGTAATTTTTGTATATGGTTTTGTTTTACATTTTGTAATAGATGGCTTACATATTTCGTCTAAATTATTTTTAAACTCTTGTTTATATTTGAGACCACGTATATGATCTACAGTTTCTACTGAACCATATGAAGACCATATTAAAACTAATTTGAAGCCAAATCCATTTTTTCCTCCAACTATTTTTTTTTCATTTTTATCGTAATTTGTAGATGTTCTGAGGTGCCCAAAAATCATTTCTGGTATCCATATTTTATGTTCCGGATGTTCTGCTACATCAATTCCATTACCATCATTCATCATAGTAATAGTTCCATCTTCTTGGACGGAAATATCTATATTTGTTACAGGCAAAGAGTTTTCTATATTATTTGCGATTGCTTGAGACATTCTAACTACATGATCGCGACAATTTACAATACCTTCATCAAATAATTTAAATAATCCAGGAATATATTTTATATTTTTTTCAATGATTTTATTTCCTTCTTCATTTAAAACCCATACATTTGAATCTATTTCTTCAACAGATCCAATATAAGTATCTGGATTATCCAAGATATGCTGCTTATCAGTTTTTTGTTGATATTTAGTAGAAAGCTCAGAAGACATTTTTGACATATACTTTAACTTCAATAAATATGTTTAAATTATTTCAATTTTATTATTTAGTCAATAAATACACTAATTAGGGATAATTCTAACATCTTCATTATTTACCTCACAAAAAAAATATATTTTTTGAGTTTTTGGTGTTTTTGTAATTCTCATCATCGCAGTAAAAACGAAGCTTGATTCAAAAAATCCTAATATAACTCTATCACATCTTTGAGTAATAATTAAATCAACTATTGCATTTAGTTCTCTTTCTTTAAATCTTTTTTCAGTTGTTAAATATAGATAACCATTATCACATAAGTATTTAATTACATTATTATCATATTCGCTTGCTACAACAATAGTAACATAATTTTTGTTAATATATTTCTCAATATTTTTAATATATTTTATTTCTAATATTTTTTTAAATTCTTCAGGAGACAAACCATTTACTTTGCTCCAACATTCAATCGCATCATTTTCTAATCTTAAGTGGATTACATTACAAGGTTCTGCTGTAATTTTATTTTTTTTTAATATTTCATCTGCAGTATCATAAAACTTTGAAGTAAATTTTAAATTAGACAAAATATATGTAGTTATATTTACACTTTCATCATATTTTACACTCCAGTATGGAGCTGATTTAAATTCAATACCTATTTTTTCAAAACCTGTATCAGTATTCCAATCTAACACTTTTATGTTATATTTTTTTAACAAATTATTTAAATGATTTAAATCAATAATATCACTAATATTACAATAAGTATTTTTATATATATCTGTTAAAAAATTTTCAATTACAATAGTATTAATATTATTCTCATAAGCATATTCGCAGGTCCCTTTAATAGCATATAATTGATTACATAGTCCCATTTTTTGTGATATTTCATTCGGCTTACTTATATTTAAATAAAATATATTATTCATAATTAATATATTTAAAGGTAATTATTTTTTAAATTATATTAGCATAAATATAATAATGTATACACCTTTACAAAAACCACAATATTATACTACTACAACAAATTATAATTATGTTTATGATAAATTAAGAACAGATATAAGCAACCGTGCATCGGTTACAAATTATAATTTATATAATAGATCCTTAGCAAAAAAAATTTATTGCCAATGCATTCAAAATAAATATAATAAAGCTGTGCCTCAATCAAACGCAACTTATCCAAATTTATCGCAACAGCAAAGGATAGCACAAACACTTAATGCTGGAACAGGTGGAAGCACACAATATGGTAATTTTTATTTGGGACAGCCTTTAACGATAAATTATTTGGGACGCACTGAAGGACAACCAGGTGGTGGTGGTATGCCTCCTAAAAATAAATATTAGATATGTAATATGAATTCTGTTTTAATAAATTTTTCATAAACTATATAATTAGCTAATTTGTATATTAAGTATTTTTCAAAGTATCGTTTGCTAACAATAAACTTACACGATTTTATATTACAAAATTTATAATAAAAATTATATGCATCTTCAAAAGATATAAGCATTATCTGTGAATTATTTTGTTCTATTTGTTCTTTAATATATTGAAATGAACTATAAATATCATTTATTTTGTTCCATAAACCGCAAGATATATTTAATACATATTTATCTTCAACTATTTCAACATTTGGAAAAAAATGTTTTAATATTTTAATTACATTTTCTTCACTAATATTTCCATTTGTCAATAAATTTTCAGATGTTTTCGTCCATAATTTAAACAAAGAACATATTTCATCTATTTCCAATTCATTAATAAATGCTTCGCCAGATATTATATTTATATTATTTTCCCAAAATTTAATGAAGTCGCTTTGTATCGGCAAATATTTACTCGTAATATTAATAAAAGTATCAGTCTCCTCATCATAATTATATTTGGTTTTTAGAATTGTTTTTAAAGTGTTTGAATATATCATATTTGGAAGATTAAAACTATGCAAATATAGTTTCCAAATAAAATGTAAATTTTTCCATTCAATTTTAACACCAGTATTTTCATCATCTACTTTAATAGATTTCAAACAAAAATTATCTATTATGTCATTTTGGGTTGTATTTTTTAAATAATATGCGTAATTTGTTAATTCATCATCACATTTGTTTTCAATAAATTTATCAGAATTTTCATATCGTTTAGAATAATGGGCGGCAACACATAATAAATCAAGACCAATTTTTTTTAAAATAACTCTCCACATATCGCACGAAATTTTTTCATTAATATTAATTAAACGGCAGTTATTATATAAATGTTTTTCATGATATTTTGTCATAAAATTATGTGTTACATTTGTATTTCCAATAGAGTTACAGGCAATATTGTCTAACTCATTTAATATTTTTTTCATATTTTGATTAACCAAAAATATAAGATGAGAATTTTTTTTTAAAATATTATCACCAATTATAACCAAAAAATATTTCGCATAATTTTTAGAATTAAAAACAGAAGGATATAATGAGTTAAGTATGTTCTGTATTGTTTCTGATTCAGGAATAGAATTAAATAAACTTCTTTCTTTTATTTGTTTAATGATATTTATTTTTGTTTTATGTTTCCATTCTAACAAAATACGTTCTTTTGAGATAGACGATAATAACTTATGTATAATATCATCTTCTTTAACTATATAATAATTTTTATTGTCATATTCATAAAAAAATCCATTATTAGTCAAATAAAAATATTTGTTTTTGCTTAAAAATACTTGAATAAATATTTGTTGTTCTGAAGACAAATAATTATTACGAATAATGCGGTTTTCATAATTGTTTAATTCGTGTTCAAGTGTATTCGGCAAATAATTCACAATATGGTTATGTATACGCTGTAACATATAACCATTATTTTCATATTTATTGAATAGTTCGTTTATAGTATTTAAACATTTCTCATTATTATCTTTTATATTCATTTATAGTTTTTAAAATATTATATTTAAATTAATTTTTAAATTAATTTTTAACCAATAAAAATAAAAAAAATATTAATTTAATAAAAATACTTCAAAAATTATTTATTAATAAATTATTTTATTAATAATTAAACATTATAGTTTTTTATTCATAAGTATTTAAAGATTTAAATAAAACTATTATAATGTATAATTCAGTACAAAAACATCCACCTCAACAAAATCCAATAGCAACAAATGATAATGTTTTAACTATTAAAACCGTTCAAATAGCACCTTTTAGAGTATTAATGACTGCTTTAAAAGATATCCTTTTAGAAACAAATATCACATTTGAAGCAGATGGTATTCGCATTATAAATATGGATAAGTCTCATACTATTTTAGTATATTTACATTTAGAGGCCCAAAATTTTGAATTTTATGAATGTAAAAAAGAAAAAATTATTATTGGTGTCAATATGTTTCATTTATTTAAATTAATAAACTCTATCGATAATGATGATACATTAACTATCTATATTGAAGAATCAGATTATATTGATGGAATAGTTTCTCATTTAGCCCTAAAATTTGAAAACGGAGAAATTAAACAATGTAAAACTCAAAAATTAAGGCTAATTGAACCAGAACAAGAAGAGCTTCAGTATCCCGATGTAAAGTTCTCTTCTGTAATTAATTTGCCATCAAATGATTTTCAAAAAATTATTAGAGACCTTTCATGTATTTCCGATAAATTGGAAATCAAGTCTGTAGGTAATGAATTAATATTTAAATGTTCGGGACAATTTGCTTCTGCTGAAATACATCGTGCTGAATCAGACGGAAGTATGGAGTTTATTTTGAAACAAGATTCATCCAAAATAATTCAAGGAGAATTTTCTTTAAAAAATCTCGGTTATTTTATTAAATGTACCAATTTATGTTCCCAAATAGAAATATACCTGGAAAATGATTTACCTCTTGTTGTAAAATATGCTGTAGCTTCATTAGGAACTATTAAACTTTGTTTAGCACAATTACCCTTATTATAAACTAATTAATTAAATTCATTATATATTTTGTTATATAATAAATTTAACAATGTTAATAAATTTAATCCAATAAATTTAATCCAATAAATTTAATCCAATAAATTTATTTATATTATATATTTATATATCAATATATGTCTAACATTATACAATCTAATTACTATTCAAGTTATCAGGCATATTCAGCAGCACAAAAATGTTGTAGTACAAATAAACCGGGGCCTATTGGTCCTCGTGGGCCAGCGGGTCCATCATCTATTGGTTCAATGGGGCATACAGGAACTACTGGACCTACAGGTTCTACTGGATATACTGGATATACTGGATATACAGGTTCTACTGGTTACACGGGAGTAACTGGACCAACAGGAATAGATGGCATCAATGGCGTATCGTCAGGTCTCTTATTTTATTTAAATTATAGTCAAACACCTGATCCGTCACTTAACACATACAATTTATTATCCTTAACTCCAAGCACCGCAGCACAAACAGATATTTCACAAAATTTATCTTTTCCAACTTCAGATGTTTTAGTTAATGCTGTTTTTGCCAATCAAATAATAAATATAGGCAGCCAACCTTTTATACCTACAGGCATATGGAATTTAAATATTTATGCAGCTGCTTCAGTTATTAGTGGCGTATCATTATATTATTCCGTTTATGGAATAGACACAAGTAGTAATGAAATAGAATTACTTACATCTTATTATGACCCCGTAACTATAGATAGCACGAACACGATAGCTCCTAAACAATTTACTAGCTCTGTAGTAGTTCAAACAAGTATACCTATCACACAATATAGTTCACTTGTTTTAAGAATGTTCGCAAACAACACGACTGGAGCAACACAAATATTGAATACATATTATGAAAGTGCTGATACTTATTCTAATTTAAGTACATCATTTGGTGTTTTAGGAAATACGGGTCCAACTGGTTCTACAGGATATACAGGACCACAAGGTGCAACAGGATCTGTTGGAGTTAATGGCACAATTTGGGCTCAAGCATTAAACTGGAATGATTTAACAAGTTCATGGCAAATAACCGGAAATGGACCACTCGCTTTTGCGAATTATGCCGGACAATCCTCACAAGGAAACAACGCTATTGCGATTGGAGTAGAAGCGGGTAGAGGTACACAGCAATCGGGAGCAATCGCCATAGGTTATCAAGCTGGTAATTCAACACAAGGAACAAACGGTATTGCTATTGGACAACAAGCAGGATATACATCACAAGGTGAATCTGCTGTTGCTATCGGAAATGGTGCTGGTAGTGATTCACAAGGAGGCGAGGCTATTGCCATTGGTCGTGCAGCAGGCAATTTAGCTCAAGGACTATATTCGGTTGCGATTGGTGGCGAAGCTGGTAATAATAACCAAGGACAAAGTGCTGTTGCTATTGGTTTACAAGCAGGAACTAATGTACAAAGTGAATATTCAATTGCTGTTGGTTATCTAGCAGGTTTTGATACACAAGGACAAAATGCTGTTGCTGTTGGTTATCAAGCAGGATATACATCACAAGCTCAAAGTTCGGTTGCTGTTGGTTATCAAGCAGGATATACATCACAAGGAGGCGAGGCTATTGCCATTGGTCCTGCTGCAGGCAATTTAGCTCAAGGACTATATTCGGTTGCGATTGGTAGCGAAGCTGGTAAAAATAACCAAGGAACAGATTCGGTTGCTATTGGACAACAAGCAGGATATACATCACAAGGACAAAGTGCTATTGCTATTGGTTCTCTAGCAGGACAAACAACACAAGGAACAAATGGAATCGCTATTGGAGTACAAGCAGGTTATGTATCACAAGGAAGTGATTCTGTTGCGATTGGTTATAAAGCAGGATATACATCACAAGCTCAAGGTTCGGTTGCTGTTGGTTATCAAGCAGGAAATACATCACAAGGAAGTGATTCTGTTGCGATTGGTAATCGAACAGGTAATGATTTACAAGGACAAAGTGCTGTTGCTATTGGTAATCAAGCTGGAACTAATGTACAAGGTGATAATTCAATTGCTGTTGGTTATCTAGCAGGTTATGATACACAAGGACAAAGTGCTGTTGCTATTGGTAATCAAACAGGTAGTGATTCACAATGTTCAGGAGCTATTGCTATTGGATGTCAAGCAGGACAAGGAACACAAGGAATAAATGGAATTGCCATCGGAGTACAAGCAGGTCAAACAAATCAAGCAACAAATGGTATCGCCATTGGTTATCAAGCAGGACAAGCAACACAAGGAACAAATGGAATTGCCATCGGAGTACAAGCAGGTCAAACAAATCAAGCAACAAATGGTATCGCCATTGGTTATCAAGCGGGATATTATGAACAAGGTTTGAGTTTTGTAGCTTCTGCTGGTGCAGGATATTCTATTGCTATAGGACATCAAGCAGGTCAAACAAACCAAGTAGCTTATTGCACTTCTATTGGATATCTAGCAGGAAGTTTTAACCAAGGAATGACTGGTGCAGCATCCAATATGGGTCAATCAGTAGCAATTGGTTATTTTGCGGGTAATTATAATCAAGCTGGTACTGCGATTGCTATTGGAGCACAAGCAGGTCAAACAAATCAAGGGTATCAATCTGTAGCAATTGGTAATCTTGCTGCACAAACAACACAAGGTTCAGGAGCGATTGCTATTGGAGCACAAGCAGGTCAAACAAATCAAGGTTCAGGTGCTATTGCGATAGGATTACAAGCAGGACGAGCAACACAAGGAACAAATGGAATCGCTATTGGTGTTAATGCTGGGGCAACAAATCAACAAACAGGAGCAATCGCAATAGGATTTCAAGCAGGACAAGGAACACAAGGAACAAATGGAATCGCTATTGGAGCACAAGCAGGTCAAACAAATCAACTATCAGGAGCAATCGCAATAGGATTACAAGCAGGACAAGCAACACAAGGAACAAATGGAATCGCTATTGGAGCACAAGCAGGTCAAACAAATCAACGCCAAAATGCTATCGCAATAGGATTACAAGCAGGACAAGCAACACAAGGAACAAATGGAATCGCTATTGGAGCACAAGCAGGTCAAACAAATCAAC
>Ga0181349_1000286_pt1 | contig 21402 bp, 31 predicted proteins | sample Su13VDMM110SD_FD_130106 | JGI IMG/M metagenome (GOLD analysis project Ga0181349, IMG submission 130106) | Freshwater viral communities from Lake Michigan, USA - Su13.VD.MM110.S.D | ecosystem: Environmental > Aquatic > Freshwater > Lake | place: USA: Michigan | collected 2013-07-16 | reverse complement strand
GGACCCGCGTATTCGCTTGAGCATATGACCGCAATTTATCATAGGGGGCGTTTAATTTACATGAAGGCAAAAAAAATATGACAGGGCCAGCACCGAAACCAACTGAACTCAAGCGTGTATTAGGAAACCCAGGCAAGCGCAAACTTCCTGATATGAGCAATGTTATTGCGCTTCCACGCATTGATGACAAGCCACCGGCGCAACTTTCAAAGGGCGCAAAGAAACTTTGGGCAGACATTCGTGCGATGGCACCGTGGATTGCAAACTCAGATGGCATCGCCTTGATTGAACTATGCGAGAAGTTTGATCGCAAAACTCATCTTGTTGAAAAGTTGAAAGAAACAGAATATGTCCTTTTCACAGACAAAGGCTATGCCTATGCAAACCCACTTGTCGGAATGATCAGCACAACAGAGAATGAGATTTTGAAACTTCTGTCAGTTCTAGGTTTGACACCTTCTGACCGAAGCAAGTTGGGGGTTGCAGAAGTTAAGGTTCGCAGTAAGTTAGACGAGCTACTTTCGCAAAAGCGCAATGTCTGAGAAGTCTTGGCCGCCACGATGGTTGACTGAAGTTCCACTTGAAGATCAGCTTCGTGGAGACGGTGACTTGTACGCCGACTTTGCCGAAGCCGTTTGTCGAGTCACAAAAGATTCAGTCGCATCACCTGCCGGCAAGTTGCTATCGCTTCGCCCCTGGCAACGCGAGTTGCTTCGTCACTCACTTGCTCGCCGTGAAGATGGAAGATTTCGTCACAGAACCGCCCTAGTCGGAATGGCCCGGAAGAACGGCAAAAGTGCATTGGCTGCTTCAATGGGTCTTGCAGGTTTAACAGTTGGCGGCAACGGTTCAGAAATTTATTCGTGTGCAGCAGACCGCGATCAGGCAAGAATTGTATTTGGCACCGCCAAACGAATGATTGAAATGGATCAAGAACTCTCATCCATGTTCACGCTCTACCGCGATGCAATTGAGTTCAAAGAAAAGGCTTCTGTCTATCGAGTCCTTTCGGCAGAGGCTTACACAAAAGAAGGTTTGAACCCTTCACCGCTTGTCATCTTTGACGAGGTTCACGCACAACCTTCATGGGATTTGTGGAACACTCTCTCACTTGCAGGTGGCGCACGAGCTGATTCATTGCTCTTTGGAATTACAACGGCAGGTGTAAAAACACAAGCCAACGGTCAGGATTCACTTTGCTATTCGCTCTACCAATACGGGCAACGAATCGTCAAAGAAGAAACCAAAGACCCATCATTTTTCTTTGCATGGTGGGAACCTGCAAAACCTGAAGGCGATCACAGAGACAAAGATATGTGGGCCGAGGCAAATCCTGGTTTGAATGACATTGTTGATTTAGGAGATTTCGAGAGCGCCGTGTTGCGTACCCCCGAAGCTGAATTTCGCACCAAGCGCATCAATTGCTTTGTCAGTACCTCTGTTGCATGGTTGCCAACAGGCTCATGGGAAGCGATAGAAGATAAAACAAGAGTTCCAATACCTGGCGAAGAAGTTGTCCTTGCCTTTGATGGTTCTTTCTCCAATGACTCAACTGCACTTGTTGCCTGGTCACTTGGCGGTGAAAAGCCACACTTGAGCGTTCTTGGGTTATGGGAAAGACCCGAAGATGCCGAACAAGGGTGGTATGTACCAATTGCCGAAGTTGAACAGACAATCATTTCAAATGCACGAGATACTCGATTTGATGTGCGAGAGATTGTTTTCGACCCTGCCAGATGGAACCGAACCTTTATGGTTCTTGATGAAGAAGGACTCCCCGTTGTCGCCTACCCCAACAGCGCAGAGCGAATGGTTCCTGCAACACAAAAGTTCTACGAAGGCGTTGTCAATCAGTCGTTCACTCACGATGGGGATGAGCGCCTTGCAAGGCACATTGCAAACTGTGTCACGAAACAATCATCACGAGGTGTAATGGTTGCAAAGGCAAGTTCTCGCCGTAAGGTGGATGCCGCCGTTGCTTCAATCTTTGGTTATGACAGAGCCACCCAACCTGCGCCACCAAAGCCACCTACCCCACGATATTTTTCTATCCAAGTCTAAGGAGATCAATGAACTTCTTGAAGAAGATTGATTATGCACTCATCATTGAGGTCATCGGTGTCTCTTTGGTAACAAGTGGGCTTTGGATGCTTTCCGTACCTGTCGCATTGATTGCGCTCGGTGGGTTTTTAGTATGGGCGACAGAAAAGGTTGAGAAATGAGTTTGAGTAAGAGACTGCGCGGAGCAGGAGACAAGCGAGCCAACAATAGTCAATATGTTGAACCGATCATCCCTGGTCGCCCTGCATACATGGCACCTTCAGGAATTGATGTAACTGCCGACAGCGCGATCCGTATGTCAACAGTTTATGCTTGCGTGCGCCTTCTAGGTGACACAATCAGCTCGCTACCACTTGGCGCTTATGTACGCCGTGGTCGCGCTCGCATTTCTTATGCAGCAGCATATGGTGAAACTCCATATTGGGTGAACACTCCCAACCCTGAAACATCACGAATTGAATTTTATGAGCAAGTGATTGCCTCACTTAATATTCACGGAAACGCCTTTATCTTGACCGTACGCGATGACAACAACGAGGTTGTGGAACTTTATTGCCTCAACCCTGATGATGTCAGAATCCGCCGTCTGCGCCCTAATGAACCTCTTGTGTACGAGGTTCAGACACGCGATGAGCAGGGTGCATACACGCAAATTCTTACAAAGAATGAAATGCTCCACATCCCATTGTTTAGATTGCCTGGCACAAACTATGGTCTCGGCCCAATCGCTGCTGCTCGATTAACTGTTGGCGCTGCTATGGCAGCAGACACTTATGCAGCAGCCTATTTCGGCAATGCAGCAAACCCAGGCGGAGTCATTGAAATTCCTGGCGAACTAACAGAAGAGCAAGCACAAGACATTGGCCGCGATTGGAACATCACACACACAGGCCCATACCGCGCAGGAAAAATCGGCGTGCTTTCAGGTGGTGCTTCATTCAAGCCATTGACTTTGAACGCCCAAGATGCCCAGTTGCTAGACACACGCCGGTTCAATGTGGAAGATATCGCCCGATTGTTCCGCGTTCCGATCAGCCTTTTGGGTCATCCGGTTGCAGGTGCGATGTCATTTGCATCAGTTGAAGCACAGAATCTTTCTTTTGTTCAGCACTCATTGCGCCCATTGCTTGAGCGATTAGAGCAATCTTTCAGCACTTTACTTCCTGAACCTGACGGTTTCATCAAGTTCAATCTTGATGCTTTGCTACGAGGCACAACACTTGAACGCTATGAAGCCTACACAAAGGGCTTGCGTGAGGGTTTCTTGAGCCTGAACGATGTTCATGCAATGGAAGATATGGCACCGATTCCTGATGGTGACAACTATCGTGTGCCATTGCAAAACATTGATGCAAGTGATGCAAAAGATGTTGGTGTCAAGTTGCGTGCTGAAATCGTTACTCAGCTCGTTCAAGTTGGATATGACCCTGAAGCGGTATTGGCTGCGATTGGAATGGAACCGATGGCACACACAGGGGTTCCTTCAAGTCAGTTGCAACCTGTTGCTCAAATTGACCCAGGCGATCCTGCATCTGTCTATGAGGTCAACTCTCGTGAGGCTCGCAATGAGCAACCACATATGATTCTTCAAGTTCCTGAACCAACAGTCAATGTCGCAGCACCTAATGTGACGATTGAACCTGCGATGGTCATGCTTGATTCACCACAGGTCAATGTTGAGGCACCGAATGTCACCGTTGATGCTCCAACTGTCAATGTGACAAACACAATTGAACGCACTCGTGTTCGCAAGAGAATCATCCGCGATGAGAACAACCTCATTGTTGAAGTGATTGAAGAGTTTGTTGAGGGGGATGAATAATGGCAACAGGTCTGAGTTCATATCTTGCAAACAAGTTTCTTGATGCAGTTGGCAACGCCACCGCCTATTCAGCAGCCAATGTCTTTGTGAAATTACATATCGGCGACCCAGGCGCAAATGGCACAGGCAATCCTGCAACTGAAACAACTCGTCAATCAGTTTCCTTTGGAACTGCATCAGGTGGCGGATTGACTTCAGATGCAGATGTCTCTTGGACAAACATTGCAGGTTCAGAGGATGCGACATTTTTCACGGCTTGGGATAATGCAACAACAGGCAACTTCTTGTTTAGTGGTGCCATTACAGGCAACCCTTACACGGCAGGAGATACCTTCACGATTCCAAGCGGTTCTCTGACAGTTTCGCTCACACTAGCGAGCTGATATGGCGCAGTTTGTTCTTGATACCTCTGAACTCGATGTTGATGTTCTAGGGCCGATCACATTTGCAACTGCAAATGCAACTCTTGGTTCTCTGAGTGCAAGTGCAACTGCTCGGATTGACAACATTGTTTCGGCAAGCGCACCTCTTGGTGGACTTCTAGCACAGGCAACAATTCCTCAACCTGAAACTGCCGTTGTTGGATCATTCGGAATGCCGAACTTTGTTCAGCCTAACTTTGTTCTTCCAACACCTGAACCAAAGATTCCAAGTGTAATTCTTGCAGGTGCTTCTGCATCTTTAGGTGTTGTGAGAATAAATGCAGTTTCACAGATTGATTTTTCCGTACTCAATGACGATGCAGAAGTTCTGCTTCTGATTTAAGGATAAAAATGCCATATTTCATCTCAGATAAACAAAGCGATTGTGCAGGTTGGGCAACTGTCAAAGAAGAAACTGACGGTTCCTACACAACAATTGGTTGCCATGATGACAAGCAAAGTGCAATTGATCAGATGGTTGCAGTATCTATCGCAGAAGATATGGAACCGGGTGGAGAGATAAACACTCGCGCAGTTGATTTGAGCGTTCCTTCTTTCATTCGTGAAAATGCTCAACGAGGTCTCAAATACCTTGAAGAAGGTTTTGGGGGCGATGGCTTAACTGATGGCACAAAGCGTGAAGCACGCGAAATGGCAGCAGGTCGAATCACCGAAAACAAAGTTCGCAAGATGGCACCCTGGTTCGCTCGCCATCAAGTTGATGGACAAGCACCAAAAAATAACGATCCTTCAGATTCACAGTATCCAGGCGCAGGTCTTGTTGCCTGGTTGTTGTGGGGTGGAGATTCCAACTTTTCTGACAGGGCGCAAAATTGGGCGCAACGCAAGATTGATGCGCTCGATGCCGAATCCGATTCAAGGAGCAAAATGAAAAAAATTGAACGCCGCACATTCACGGTGCGAGATGTTGAAGCACGCCAAGCTGAAGATGGCACAATGCGCCTTTCAGGGTATGCAGCAGTCTTTAACGATTCAAGCGTTCCCCTTCCTTTCAAGGAAAGCATCGCACCGGGAGCCTTTCGCAAGACTTTGATGGAAACACCTGATGTGCGGCTACTTATCAACCATGAAGGTCTGCCTTTAGCTCGCACCAAGAACGGAACCTTGACTCTGACTGAAGATGATCGTGGCCTGTATATGGATGCAGAGATTGCAGACACATCAGAGGGGCGCGACCTTTACAAGTTAGTTGAGCGCGGAGATGTTGACCAAATGTCTTTTGCCTTCCGTGTGATTCGTCAGAAGTGGTCAGAGGATAGAACTCGCCGTGTTCTCACCGAAATCAGCCTTGCAGATGGTGATGTCAGCGTTGTCACATATCCTGCTTACCCAACAACCTCTGTTGAAGCACGCGAACAACTACGCGAAGCAATGAAAGCCATGAAAGAAGGGCGCGACCTTAGCCCTGAAGCAATGAATGCACTTCAAATGGTTTTCTCAGACTTATCAGAAGGCCATGAATACATCATGCGTTCTTTGCAAATGATGGAAGAGTTTATGTCAACAGAAGATTCGACATATATGGATGAAGAGGATGAAATGAAAAAACGCGCAGTTGATGTTGTCGGTGATTATGTTTCTTGGAATTCATCAGGTGGAACTGCCCGTGGTCGCATCGTGCGTGTTGTAAGAGAAGGCACATTGCAAGTTCCTGAAACAGACTTTTCAATCAATGCTGAAGATGATGACCCTGCTGTATTGATTCGCCTCTATCGCGAGTTGCGTGATGGCTATGTTGCAACTGACACTCTTGTTGGTCACAAAGCATCCACATTGACTCCAATTGACACACTTCCTGAACCAACCGAAGAAGAAGGTCGCAAGATTTCTCTTCGTTTGGCACAGGCAATCGTTAATCGCACAAAATAAGTTTCTGTCAGCAATCTGACAGATCGAAGTCGGAGCGAGACTCACACCCTGCAAGCGCCGTGAGAAGCATCGCCACCACCTCACTTCCAAAACAACAAACTCACAAGGAGACCAAATGTCATATTTTGACAAAGTAGTTGAGCGCCGTGATGCAGTAAAGGCAGAAATGGATGCAGTTCTCGAAGCAGTTGCAGAAGAGAACCGCACCGACCTTACTGTTGAGGAAACCGAGAAGGTTGATGCTCTCGTAGAAGAAGCACGCTCACTAGATACAAAGATCGAAAAGCTAAAGACACAGGCAGATGCAGATGCAAAGGCATCTGAGATTCGTGCATCAGTCGCATCAGTTGCAACACCACGCGTTGGTGGAACAATAGTTACACGCGAATCACGCACATACTCAGAGCGTTCAGATTCTTCATTCTTCAAGGATGCTTACAACGCACAATTCAAGTCAGACTTCACAGCACAGGATCGTCTTGCTCGCCATATGCGCGAAGAAGAGATTGAGCGCCGCGATGTTGGAACTGCACAGTTCGAAGGTCTTGTGATTCCACAGTACCTCATTGATCTAGCAGCACCACTTGCTCGTGCAGGTCGCCCATTTGCAGACTTTGCAACAAACAAGATGACACTTCCACCATCTGGCATGACCCTGAATATCTCTCGCATGACAACAGGATCATCAACAGCCGTACAGGTTACACAGAACGATGCAGTATCAGAGACAGATGTTGACGATACATTGCTGACTGTGAATGTTCGTACAATTGCCGGACAGCAGGATTTGTCTCGCCAGGCAATTGAGCGTGGAACAGGAATTGATGTTTTCGTTGCAGCAGACTTAATCAAGTCATGGCACACAACACTTGATGCACAAATCCTAAATGGTGCAGGTACAGCCGGCACAATCAAGGGCCTTCGTGCATCAGGCGGAAACGCAATCACATTCACATCAACAGCACCAACAGTTGGTCTGCTATATCCAAAACTCGCAGATGCGATTCAACAGATTCAGACAAACTCATTCACAAACCCAACACACTTCATCATGCACCCACGCCGCCTTGCATTCTTGCTTGCAGCAGTTGACAGCACAAACCGCCCATTGGTAGTGCCAGCCGCTAACGGCCCAATGAATGCATCAGGTGTTGGAGCAGGTTCTTCTGTTTATGGAAACTCTGGCTATCAGATGATGGGTCTCCCAATCATTACTGATGCAAACATCGGAACAACATACGGAACAACAACAAACCAGGATGAAATCTATGTTGTCAACGCAGGTGAATCTCACCTTTGGGAACAACCAGGATCACCATTCACACTTCGTTACGATGCAACAGGTGCAGGCAACTTGACAATCAAGACTGTCGTGTACGGATACGCTGCTTACACAGCAGAGCGTTATCCACTAGCAGCCTCAATCATTTCAGGAACAGGATTGTCGGCACCTAGCTTCTAAAGATAGAAGAATCAACCTTCTAATCTGAAGGTTCTTTAATAGTGTGAAGAGTGGGTAGGCTCCCCCCGACTTACCCACTCTTCACCTCTAAGATTCGGGGGAATCACATGAAAACAGGTCACACAGTAACAATCGGGTCTTGCGATCCAGGAATGGTCAATGGCGCTTTCGCTTTCAGACTTATTCAACTTTCAGGAGCGAGAAATTCAAAACTCGGCCCATTCGTGCGAGTCAAAGGTTCAGGGTTATTGTCAAAACAACGCAATCGTGTTGTGAAACAATTTTTAGAAATGACCGATTCAGATTGGTTGTTGATGCTCGATAGTGATGAGCAACTGTCAGTTGAAGCATTTGATGCTTTATGCAACACCGCCCACGACAAAGAACGCCCTGTTGTTGCAGGTTTAGTCTTTGCAGGTTTCGGTGTTCCTGGCAAAACTTATCCAAAACCCGTTCCTGCAATCTTTCAAGATTCGCCACAAGGATTCTTGCCCTTGTATAAATATGACAAGAACTCAGTTTTTGAAATAGATGCAGCAGGCACAGGTTGCCTGATGATTCACAGAAGCGTGTTAGAAAAGATGCGCGAAGTTGCAGACCCAAATCAAGGCAAAGATTGGTGTTGGTTTTGGGATGGGCCTGTCAACGGAGAATGGATTGGTGAGGATTTACTTTTCTCGCGCAGAATCAAATCACTTGGCTATCCAATCCATGTGAACACTTCAGTAATACTTCCGCACCAAAAGTCATTTTGGTTAGATGAAAGTCATCACGAAGCATGGAAAGACTAAAGAAACTTCTTCGCAGAAAGCCGAAAGAAACGGCAACTGCGGAGCCACAATTAGAACGAGCAATCCTGCCGAAAGCAGAAAAGAGGATAAAGCGTGGCGATCACTAACGGTTACTCCACACTTGCCGAGTTGAAGGCAGCATTGACAATCAGCGATTCAACAGATGATGCAGCTCTTGAAGCAGCCATCAATGCAGTAAGTCGAATGATTGACGACTACACAGGGCGATTCTTTTATCCTGACGGAACATCTCAATCACCTGTTGCCCGGTATTACACCGCCCTTGATCCGTGGACAATGAATGTTGATGACATCGTGACAATCACACAGATTGCAACTGATGACAATTTCAATCAGCTTTGGGATACCGTGTGGGCAACAAGTGATTACATGGTTGAACCCATCAACAATCCACGAAGAGGGTGGCCGTTCACAAGAATCCTTGCAATCGGGCGTTATGTATGGCCTTACTACTTACCACAGGCTTGCAAAATCACAGGTGTGTGGGGTTGGAGCGCTGTGCCTTATGAGGTGCAATCAGCTTGCTTGATTCAATCGTCACGCATCTTTGTTCGCCGACAATCACCATTTGGCATTGCAGGAACACCTGAACTTGGAACTGTCAGACTTACTTCACGCCTTGATCCTGATGTTGAAGCCTTACTTCGACCTTTACGCAAGAACAATGGGTTGGCTAAGTAATGAACCCAAGTCAAGTTCGAGATGGTCTCAAAACACGATTGCAAACAATTACAGGCTTACGAGCCTATGATTTGATTCCTGACACAGTAGTTCCGCCTTGTGCGGTAGTAGGACAATTAGATTTCACATTCGACATTGACAATGCTCGCGGTCTTGACCAAGCGCAGGTTGATGTCCTTGTGATTGTGCAACGCTTTTCAGAGCGTGCTGGACAAGACAAACTTGATGCATACCTTGCTGGTACAGGCGCAAGTTCTATCAAAACAGCAATTGAAGGTGATCGCACTCTTGGGGGAACAGTAAATACTTTGCGAGTTACAGGTGCCGAAGCAGGTACTTATGATTCACAAGGAGTCACATTTCTTTCCTATCGTTACAGAATCACGATTTGGGGATAAGGAGAATCAAATGGCATACACCGTCATCTCAGATCGAGAGGTCTGTGGCAAAAAGAAGGGTGAGTCAATCACCGACAAAGAACTTGTTGATGCAGGGGTAAGCGCACAAGCACTCATTTCTGCAAACCACATCAAGGCAAGCAATGCAGTATCACCATCCATCAAACCAGCAACAGAAGGAGTGACCAACTAATGGCACGCATCGTTCTTACAAACGCCTTCATCTCTGTTGGTGGAGTGGACTTGAGCGATTTAGTCAGCTCAGTCTCACTCTCATCAACATTTGATGTCGTAGAAACAACAGCATTTTCATCATCATCAACAAAGACTCGCGTGGCAGGTCTTGCAGACAATTCAATCACTCTTGAATTTCATCAGGATTATGCAACAAACGAAGTTGAACAAACAATTTATCCATTACTTGGAACAGTTGCAACAGTAATTGTGAAGCCAAATGGATCATCAACAAGCGCATTCAATCCTTCATATACCTGCTCGGCAGTTGTATCAGAATGGACTCCACTTAACGGAGCCGTTGGCGAACTAGCCACAGCAAGTGTTTCTTGGCCTGTAACTGGCGCGATCACTAAGGCGGTTGCATAATGGCTAGAATCGTTCTGACAAATTGCTATGTTATTTTCGGAACAACCGACTTGAGCGATCACATTAGTTCAGTCTCATTGAGTTCAACTTTTGACATCGTTGAGACCACAGCGTTCGGACAAACTTCAAAGACTCGTGTTGCAGGTCTTGCAGATAACTCAGTCACTCTTGAATTTCATCAGGATTATGCAACTTCAAGTGTGGAGCAAACAATTTATCCAACGCTTGGAACAGCCGTTACAATTGCAGTCAAACCTGCCAATGCAACAACAACTGCTATAAATCCGCAATACAGTTTTTCTGCGGTTGTGTCAGAATGGACTCCGTTGAACGGTGCTGTTGGCGAGTTAGCAACGGCAAGTGTGTCCTGGCCTATCAGCGGCGCAATTACAAAGACAACATCATAAAAAACTAAGGGGGAAGCAAAATGGATGGATTATTCATAAGAGTAAAAACAAACGATGGAACAGATGGTACATATTCATTACGACCAAGAATCATCGTTGACTTTGAACAAAAGTATGGAAAAGGACTTGCAAAGTTAATTGGGGAAGAACAAAAGCTAGAGCATATCTACTATTTGGGTTGGCTCGCGCTTAGAGCAAACGGTAAAGTTGTGAAACCCTTTGGGCCTGATTTCTTGGATACACTTGAAGCTGTATCTTTGGACACAGACCCAAATTCCGAATCCACAGAGACAGTCTGACCTATTCAATAGCAGCGGTTTCTGTGGAGACAGGCTTATCTCCAACTGATTTGCTTGATGCTCCCGATGGCATACTTGAAGCAATAGTCATATACATGAAAGAACGAGCGAAGGCGCGAAGCAAGTAATGGCGGAAATCAATTACAAAGTTGTGATGCAAGGGTTAACCGAAAACATCATCGCTCTTGAACGCTTCGCGCCTGACCTCAAAAGAGAATTGAACAAAGAAATTCGTGGCATTCTTGCACCGATTGTTCTCGAGGCAAAAGGCTACCTTCCAAGCAATGATCAAATCCACCCTTCAGGATGGCAAAAAGGTGGATTCAAAAGATTCAATGGAGTCGGCCCATTAGCGCAAGATCAAACTCGTGGATTCATTGCCTACGATGCCGAACGAGCTAAGGCAGGAATCAAACAAACTGCCGCAACTTCTAAAAAGAACGGCACAGGTTTTCGCAACACTTACGGAGTCATTCAGCGTGACCCAGGTGGAGCAATCTTTGAAACGGCAGGTCGAGGAAGTGCGGCATCACGCTCACGAAGCAAGACAAGCCGTTCACGCAATCCACAGGCTTCACAACACTTTATTGGCGTGATTCAAAGAGAACACGGAGCATTGCCAACTGCTCGTGGCGAGGGTAAAGATAAAGGTCGCGCACTTATTCGTGCAGTTGAGAACAAAAGATACAAAGCATTGCAAGGAATTCGTGAGGCAGTTGACAAAGCCTCTGCAAAAGCACAGGCACGCGTTGATGCCGCAGTCAGTCAGAGAGAGGTGTAAATCATGGCAATTGTTGAGCGGATTATCACCGTCTATAATGACAAAGGTTCCAAGCAAGCCGTCAAAGACCTCAAAGGTCTTGAGAAAAATTTTATCAATGCAGGAAAGAAAATTGGCAAAGCATTTGCAGTTGCAACAGTTGCCGTTGGTGCATTTGCCGTCAAAACAGGTGTTGATGCAGTAAAAGGTGCAATTGAAGATCAAAAATCACAAGCACTTCTTGCCAATGCTTTGCGTAACACCACAGGTGCAACAGATGCGGCTATAAAAGCTACTGAAGAATATATTTCTAAGCAACAAATGTTGGTGGCCGTATCTGACACAGAACTTCGTCAGAGTCTTATTACCCTCACCACCGCAACAGGAGATTTGACACAGGCACAGGCTCTTCAAAATGTTGCTCTTGATACCGCAGCAGGTACTCAAAAAGATTTGCAGACTGTTTCCTTAGCAATTGCAAAGGCATACAATGGCAACATTGGCGCACTCACAAAACTTGGCGTGAGCATTGACAAAACAATTGTCAAAAATAAAGATTTCAAAGGCGCAGTTGATGCTCTAACAAAGGCATACGGTGGGGCTGCAATTACCGCAGCGGATAGTCTTGAAGGCCGTTTGAAGCAATTGGGGCTTGCCTATGACGAAATCCTTGAAACTTTAGGGTACGCCCTTCTTCCGGTAGTTCAAGAATTTGCAAAATATATTGTTGCAGATGTGCTTCCTGCCCTTGAGCAATGGGTCAATACAAACAAGGATGAACTTGCAGCAGGTTTGCAAGATGTCGGCACTACACTTATCACAGTTGGCAAGTTGTTGGCAGGGTTCTTCAAAGTAATTTCTGACAATTTAGGGGCAGTCAAAGCATTTGCCGCAATCTTTATCGGAGCAAAGTTAGCAACAGGCATTTATGGCATTGTCACAGCCATTGGTCTTTTACGATCAGCTTTTATCAAGCAAGCAGCAGCAGCAACCGCCGCAGGTACGGCAACCGCGTTTGCCACAGGCGGTGCTTCGGCAATCGCAGCAGCAGCAGCCATTGGCGGTTTTGTTGTTGCAGCAGGTGCAGCATATGTTGCAATCAATAAACTGACAGATGCAACCGATAAGGGTGCAGAATCAACTGTTCAATATAATTCACACTTGGGTGATCTAGCAAGAGTTGCAGAGCAAGTTGCAGCAACTAATGAAAAGAACAGAAAAGTAATTGTAAAGACAAAAACAGACACCAAAGACCTCACCGCTGCTGAAAAGAAAGCCGCTGAAGTTCGTGCTGCAATCAAAAAAGCAGGTCTTGACAAATTTGGCATCAAAAATGTTTCAGATACAGACCCAATTCAGCTTGAAGCAGCACGCCTAAATCTTCTGAAGCAAAATAACCTAGAAGAGCAACGCCGACTTGCAGCAATCATTGAAAACATGAATGCTCAAATGAAGGCTAATCAAGCAGTTGAGCGATATGTTGATTTGCTAGGAGTTGTTGCCGATCAAGTTATTTCAGATCAAGAAGTGATCCTTCTTGCCGGCAAATGGGGAATCAGCAAAGAAGCTGTTGTTGCTTACACCACGGCGATATTTGCAGTCAATGATGCAAAACTTTCCACAGAAGAAATTGACCTGCTTGCAAAGCAATGGGGAATCACCAAGCAACAAGCAGCGATGTACCTTGATTTCTTCAAATACATCAATGATGGAAAACTAGATCAGAGCGAAATCAATGCTTTGATGGATAAGTGGAAACTGACTAGCAAAGAAGTTTCAGATTACGCCGACAAGATTTCAAAGGGCGTAACTCCATCGGATTTGTGGCCAACACCTGGCAATCAGGCAGCAAACTCTTGGCGTGATGCACTTGCAGCTTTGAACGCTTATATGTTGGCAGCAGGAACAAAACTTTCACCTACAATGCCAACAGCGCCAGTAGTGCCATCAACACCTGCACAAATCACGGCAGTTGCCAAGAAACTTGAATCTTTCACAGGATCAGCAGCAAGTGCCTTTGGAACTTTGACGACAGAAGAAAAGGCAGTATTGGGTGGATATAAACCATTTGTCGGCGCACAAACAAGTATCAGCGCCCCAACAATTTCAGGCCCATCAACTGTTGGATTAGGCACATCAGGAACAGGCTCACAGTTACCACCTGGAGTGACAATCAACATGACAGTTCAGGGAAGTGTGACAACCGAGAACGACTTGGTTACAAACATTCGGAACGGATTGCTTCAAGGGCAGAATAATGGTCAAGCAATTCTGAAATCTGCGGTGGCAATCTAATGGCTATGCCTACACTTGGCGTTGCAGTTGACTTTGCCAACGGCCCTGCCTTCGGCAATCCACTCATTCTTGGAGATGCTTCAACGCCGCTTGGCGTGGGCATCCTGGCAGATACGGCATCAGATGTTGTTGATGTTTCTGACATTACCCTTCGCGCTTCAATTCGCAGAGGCAGAAACAGAATCCTCAACAAGTTTGAAGCAGGAAGTGCAACGATTGTCCTAGAAGATACCAACGGTGATTGGGTACCAACAAACACCTCATCGCCCTACTATGGCAAACTCGTTCCACTTCGCAAAATTCGCATTTGGGCAGATTACAATTCAGTACGCTATTACCTTTATTCAGGCTACATCACGAGCTATGACACAAACTTTCAAGTCGGTGTTGAATCAGTCTCAAGTGTGACCTTGCAATGCGTGGATGCTTTCCGTCTTTTCTCCAATGTTTCCATTTCAACGGTGGCAGGAACTTCGGCAGGGCAGACAACAGGTGAGCGCATGAATAACTTGCTTGATGTTCCTGCCTTTCCAACTTCAATGCGTGTGATTGACACAGGCGACAGCACCGTTCAGGCAGACCCAGGCACCGAGCGTGATCTGCTCAACGCCTTGCAGACAATTGAAAACAGCGAATTCGGCGGTTTCTATATTGACCCTGAAGGCAATGCCACATTCCTTTCACGCGACACCCTAGCTCAAAAGGCAGATCAGACGGCAACAGATTTTGCAGATGACGGCACAGGCATTTCATATCAAACCATTGATTTTGCCTATGACGACACCCTTATCTTTAACGATGTGACGGTCAACCGCGTTGGTGGCATCGCTCAAACTGTTCAGGATACAAGCAGCATTGAAACCTATTTCATCCACTCAGGAAAGCGTGAAGGATTACTCATTGAAACCGATGCTGAGTCTTTAGACCAGGCAACGATGATCCTTCAATCACGCAAAGATGCCATTTTCCGCATTGACTCCATTGGGCTGAATTTGGCAGATGATGCAGAAACGGCTCGCATCCAGGCAGGGTTGGAACTAGACATCTTTGACTTGGTTGACATTACTAAGTCAACTCCAGGGGCAGGAAGTGTCACACTTGAACTATTCGTTCAGGGCGTTCAGCATGACATTACGACCAACACTTGGGGAACAAAATTTTTCACGGCTGAGCCTATAATTCAGGCGTTCATTTTAGATTCAACAACACAAGGCATATTGGATGGCGCAAACTCTGTGCTTTCCTACTGATTAAGGAGCAACAATGACAAAGCAGACATTCACGACCGGTCAAGTTTTGACCGCAGCGCAAATGACATCGCTGCAACAAACTGCGATGTTAGGCGGAGCTGCAAGCGCAAAGACTGCTTCTTATGTGCTTGTTGCAGCTGATGCCGGTGATGCAATCACAATGAGCAACGCAGGAGCAACCACGATCACCGTAAACACCGGATTATTTGCTGCCGGTGACATTGTCACGATCATCAACATTGGAGCAGGCGCCTGCACGATTACAGCAGGAACGGCAACAGTTACGACTTCAGGATCACTTGTTCTGGCTCAGAATCAAGGCGGCGTTCTTCGCTTTACGAGCGCAAGCGCTGCGATCTTCTTACAGTTCGCAACACCGGCATCAGGAGACATCGAAGGAGTTACAGCTGGCACAGGACTAACAGGTGGCGGAACATCAGGCACCGTGACACTCACTAATGACATGGCAACAACAATGACAACAAAGGGCGACATTGTTGTTGCAACAGGATCAGGCACTTATGTTCGTCAAGCCGTGGGAACAAATAATCAAGTGCTGATGGCAGATTCAGTCCAAGCCGATGGTGTTAAATACGCAAATGAAGCAACAGCGACACTCACAACAACAGGAGACATACTCTATGCTTCTGCTGCAAATACTTTAGCAAGAAGAGCAATCGGAACAACCGGACAAGTTCTTACCGTTAGCGGTGGATTGCCAACATGGTCTACGATCTCCGCCGGCGGTATGACTGTAATAGCAAGCGGAAATTTAACTGGAACAAGCATAACAATTTCATCAATTCCGCAAACATATAATAATTTGCAGTTGGTGTTAAGAGGCTTGCAACCAACAAGTTCAAATCAAAATGCACGATTACGATTTAATAGCGATACAAGTACAAATTATTTCAAGACAACATCAAATGGAATAAATTTACAATCTTGGAACGCTACCCTCATTGAATTAGGAAATTCACAAGATAATACAGCAGGACAATCTTTCTTAGTGACTGATTTATATGATTATGCTAATACATCAAGTTGGAAAGCAACAAGCACAATTGCAATTCAAAATCGTGCAACCTCTCCAACAAATTTTGACATTGCCCGTGAACTTGGATTTTGGTATGCCAGTAATGGCGCATCTGCAATTACCGATATTTTAATTTTTACACAAGGTGGTGGCTTTACAGCAGGAACATACACACTATATGGAGTTAAATAATGATAAAAATACATAACGCAACTACTGGCGAGATTACCGAGCGAGAGATGACGGCCGAGGAATTGGCACAAAGTGAAGCCGATAATCTTTCTCATGCAAAATGGCAAAAGGCGGTAGAGGACAAAGAAGCAGCCAAGCAAGCGGTACTCGATAAACTCGGCCTCACCGCCGATGAGGTTGCAGCCCTTCTAGGCTAAACCCCACCGATCAAGGAGCAACAATTGCGCACATCACAAGTGACGGTGACAACCTCACCCACAAAGATCGTTGCAACCGGCAACATTTTCAGAGAAGTTCACATTCACAATGAATCAGGCAACATTTGGATCGGTGGCGATAACACCGTCAGCACATCCAACGGTGCCAAGGTTGACAATAATTCTCATGATGTGATGCATCTTCCTGCGACAACAGAGGTGTGGGCAGTTACTAACACAGGAACCGCGCTTGTTTATATTTTGGAAGTGAACCAATGACAGCTCAAGACTGGGCAGCACTCACAGTTTCTCTTTTGACAATTGGTGGAGCATTCCTTGCCGTGACTCGATGGCTCGTCAAGCATTACCTGAATGAACTCAAGCCTAATGGCGGTTCAAGCATGAAGGATTCAGTTGCACGCTTGGAGCGACAGGTTGAAGAAATCTATCGCATCCTTCTTTCAAACAGTAAATAGGGGAGAACAATGTCAGCACAATTAAAAGCATTTCTTGATGTGGCACGAGGCGAAGAAGGTTTTATTGAAGGCCCTGCTGAAAATCAAACTCACTATCAAAAGGCAAACCAACCCTGGTGCGGAGCCTTCGTCAACTTCTGCTCAAAAAAAGCAAAAGTGACATCAATTCCCAACTGCACATTCACCCCGTCAGGGGCAGAAGCGTTCCAAGCAAAGGGCAAGTGGGAAGATGCCGAAGTTGCAACGCCCCTGCCAGGTGACATCGCCTTCTTTGATTTTCCAGGCGATAATGTCAACCGGATTTCTCATGTGGGCATCGTCTTGCAGGTTCGAGATGATGGAACTGTCGTGACAATTGAAGGCAACACGGCACCTGACAAAAAGGGCGATCAGCGCAATGGCGGTCAAGTTTGCCGTAAGGTTCGCGCCTATAAGAAGAAAAATCGTGGGAAGTTACAACCATCCTTGCCCGTGTTCATCGTTGGATTCGGCAAGCCTACATTTAAGGAGTAATGATGTTTGACAAAGTAAAATTTGAAGCAATTGTTATGACCTACCTTCGGGCAGGAATAGCCTCAGTTTTAGCTCTATATCTTGCAGACCCAAATCAACCTCTCAAGAATTACCTTGTCGCAGGATTGGCAGCAGTTGCCGGGCCTGTCTTGAAGGCGCTTGATTCCAAGTCAACAGAATTTGGCAGAGGAAGCAAGTAAAAATGAATCGGGGGGAAATTTTAGATGAGGCAAAACGCCTCACACATACTGATCGTCAAAAAAACTATGGATCACCGTATGTAAATCACAAACGCATTGCCGACCTGTGGAGCGTGTATCTTGAAACTGAGATAACACCTTCACAGGTCGCTTTGTGTTTATGTCTTGTGAAAATAGCTCGCTTGATTGAGACACCTGACCACGAAGATTCGTTTGTAGATTTGGCAGCATATGCCTCAATAGCAGGGGAGATTGAATCACAATGGAAATGATCACACTTGTTCCAACTCGTGGGCGACCACACAATGCCGTTGAACTTTTATCTTGTCACGATGACCTGTCATCTGCCTCACGATTGCTCTTTATTGTGGACTATGACGACCCAAAGGCAGATGAATATGTCTTTGAATTAGGCGATGACTATGTGATCACCTGCAACAATGATTCACGAGGCATGGCAAAGCCACTCAATTATGTGGCACGCAAATATCAAGACAAATACAAGTATTTCACCTTCGTTGGCGATGACCACCGCCCACGCACCGCCGATTGGGATGCACTCTTAATTCAGGCATTGCAACAGGCACCGTCACTTGCCTATGGCAATGACCTACTTCAAGGCAAGCGCCTTCCAACGATGGTCTCAATGACATCAGACATTGTTGGCGCACTTGATGGCATGGTGCCACCGAATATGAAGCATCTTTACCTGGACAACTTTTGGAAGAAATTGGGCGAAGATTTAGGCGCTTTGACCTACCTTGAAGATGTCATTGTTGAGCATATGCACCCCGTTGCAGGAAAAGCTGAATGGGATGAGGGCTATCGTGAGGTCAATGCAGAAGAAGTTTATTCTGCCGATTTTCTTGCTTACAACAACTACATCAAATCAGAAGCATATGAGGTCTTGCTGAAGAAACTGCGCCGATGAAACAGGCAATATCCTTTTCTTTGTATGGGTCAGACCTTCGATATTGTGTGGGCGCAATTAAGAACGCCATTATTGCTCAAGAGATTTTGGATGAGGAATATGACCTCATCTTCTTTGTGGGGCAATCGGTTCCTTCCTGGGTAATCTCAACCTTGCGCCTGTTTCCCAATGTTCGGATTATTCAAACAGATGCACCTGAAGATCACACCGCCAAGTTGTGGCGCTTTCTTGCCTGTGAACTAGATTATGACTTTGTTGCCTTCCGCGATACCGATGCTCGACTGTCTTTGCGTGAACTTAACGCCCACGAGGAATTCATTGAGTCCGGGCTAGATGCCCACATAATGAAGGATCACCCTATCGGTCACAATTACCCCATCAATGCAGGTATGTTCACAGTTCGATCTGCCTTGTTCAAAGACATCCGCATCCTGATTGAGTCGGCAGAAATTTCGGACTACTACACCCAAGACCAAGACTTCCTGAGAAATCTGATTTACCCACGCATTCAATTCTCATGCTTTGTCCATGACGAGTTCTACGATACTCAACCTGAAGGCAAATCACTTCGCAAGCCGTATCTGCTTGAACCTGTCAACCAGGTAAGCCATATTGGTGCAGCTTTAGATGAGAATGATAGGTTTATCTTCACCGTTGATCAACAGAAATCTGTGACTTTATCGGGTGATGATAAATACTTGTATGAGTGGGGGCAATAATGAAAATTCTGATCACAGGCGATGCCGGCTTTGTTGGGCGTGCATTTCATCGCGCACTTGCAAAACAACGCCACGACATCACAGGCATTGACCTAGTAAATGGCAAAGAGGTTCGACATTTCTTCGCCACAGACAACACACAATTTGACATCGTGATTCATCTCGCGGCGATTGTCGGTGGGCGGATGACTATTGAGGGAAACCCTTTGTCAGTTGCCTCTGACCTTGCCATAGATGCAGATATGTTTCAATGGGCGCTGAGAACTCGCCCGAAGCACATTGTCTATTTCTCATCAAGTGCGGCTTACCCAATCTTCTTGCAAAGACTGCAATATCAACAAAAACTGCGCGAAATTGACATCAATTTAGAACATATCCGCACACCTGACTTCACTTATGGTTGGGCAAAGTTGTCGGGTGAAATGCTTGCCTCATATGCACGAGCTGAAGGTCTGAAGGTAACTGTATTGCGACCATTTAGCGGATACGGCGCAGATCAAGCACTTGATTACCCATTCCCATCCTTTATTGCACGCGCTAAGCGCAAGGCAGACCCATTTGAAGTGTGGGGCAGAGGAACCCAAGTACGAGATTTCGTACACATTGACGATGTTGTGGGCGCTACTTTTGCAGCCGTGATCAATGATGTGAATGTCATGAATATCTGTTCAGGTCGCCCAACCTCATTCATCGAATTGGCAGAAATGGTGATGTTGCAAGCAAATTATCTTGCCCCTATCAAAAACAATCTTGATGCGCCCATAGGCGTTGAATACCGCGTAGGCGATGCAACTCGAATGTTGCAAGTATATGAACCAAAAATTTCCCTTGAAGAAGGCATTGCTTTCGCACTTGCCGAATAAGAAATCCCCCTCACCATCAGTCGGTCATGGTGAGGGGGATTTCTTTGTCTTTTTTAGAGGATGTCGGATGGGTATTTGATTCCTTTCAATTCCTTCTTAATGTAACGATTCACGGCGAGTGCGATAAAGATTTTTGGAATCTTAGGTTCAGCTTTTGGTCGCTTCGGTAACAAGAAAAGCGGTATCAGTACCCAAAAACCGAAGAAAAAGGCACAGATTGACCAAAAGATGTGCTTCCTGCCAAAACCCATTGCAACGAGTGCAACAATCGGAACTGCAAGCACATTCCACCACCTCATATCCATTCCATCACCGGTGCAGGTTGAATGTCTTTGACGACCTCATAGAACTTGCCTGATTCGTGCAATGATCCTGCGCCCACGACATATCCATTGTGCTTGATGTCAACACCTTCACGGAGTTTGCCCTTGAACTTTGCATCGGCAGGGGCGGTGTAATACAGATGTAAGCCATCGCCTGTTGCAACTGTGAATGTATCTAAGTTCAGACCTTCAGTTGTTCCGCCGTTTCGGTAGTCAATGTCAAAGACAACTAAGTTTGAAGGGGCGCAAGCAATGCCAATGTTGAGCATGGGTGCGCGAGTGAACCATTTTTCAATCTCTTCAATGTCAGTTGTTGCAGATTTATACCCATTCTTTGCAATAGGAAAGAAAGGTGTCTTTTGATAAGGAGCAACAGGCAAGATATGCCAACCTCTTTCGGCAAAGGCAATGGCGGTTGTAGCTTTTGTCATTTGATGTATCCCTTCAAGAAGTCAACGATTACTTCAGAGACAGATTTGCCTTCTGACTTTGCCTTCGACTTCGCCTTCGCCCATACTTGGTCGCTGACTCTGACTGACCTAATTTTCTTTCCTACCATTACAACACCACACATTCGCTCATTGAACCCCAACACCAACCAAGAAACTCTGCATTGGGTGCATTAATTCCAACCCACCACAGATTGCTTGCAACTTGCCAAATAACAATGATTCCAACTGCAATTGCAATTGCTCGCACTTGCTTTCCGCGCTTTGTGATCATTAGTTCTCATCCGTTTCTTCTAGTAGTGCTGAAAGCATTTCAAGGTGATATTGCTCTTGCTCGCGTT
>Ga0181349_1000284_pt1 | contig 21507 bp, 18 predicted proteins | sample Su13VDMM110SD_FD_130106 | JGI IMG/M metagenome (GOLD analysis project Ga0181349, IMG submission 130106) | Freshwater viral communities from Lake Michigan, USA - Su13.VD.MM110.S.D | ecosystem: Environmental > Aquatic > Freshwater > Lake | place: USA: Michigan | collected 2013-07-16 | reverse complement strand
TTGGACGACGAGCCAACCGACTCATCACCAGTGAACTGGAGCTGCTCAATAAGATATTCGTGAGCACTTTGAGCCATTCTGCGACGCTCTTCTGTGTCTAAAAACACATAATCCACATATAAAGACGCGGCAACTAAGGACATCTGATATGCGGTAGAAACTCTTAGCGAACTGGTGGACGAAGTATTGCTTAGCGAAGTCACCGCCCATAAACACTCATCCACAGGGCGAAGATCAATATTAATCTTGATCTCGTGATACTGAAGAGCAATCAATGGAAGGGCAAGACCGGGGTTGCGGCAATACCAAAATTGAAGAGGCACATAAAGAGTGGTCTCTGGAAGCGCGTTGCGAGGCGCACACACTTGGGTGGGAGCGCTGGTGGAGCAAGGGCCGTCAACCGCGGCAAACGAAGGATCAGTAATGAAGGTTAATTGAGTGGTGTTGCCAACCATCTTATAGTATCCTTTTTGCTGCTCTGAGGTAAGAGTGAGCTGATTCCAGATATGCATCCAATCACCATACTGGCGATCAATGCGCTGACCACCAATTTCAACTTCAACAATGTTGATGATTTGCTCGCCAGGGAAGTCTAACCAGCGGGCAAAGACACCAGTCTCACCTCTGTGCTGATCGCCAGCACCAGCCGCTAGACGAGTCGAAGCCGCCGCGAGCGGATTCATCTGCTGGTTAATTTCAGGTAGAGTGATCTGTAAATAGGTGCGATATGCTAAATCACCATTACGCGAGATGGTGCAAGTGACACGACGGCCAAAATCCGCCTGTCCGTTGAATGTTTGCTCGATCGATTCCATCGCAAAGTTAGTGTAACGACGATAGGTTACTTTCCAAAATGTAATCTGCGGATTGCCGACAAGATAGACATCTTGTGCGCCATAAGCGACGAGTTGCATTAAGCCTCCTCCCATTTAATAATATAACAAAAGAAAAAAAATTTAAAAAAAAAATTAAATTAAACTAATTACTTTTTAAAAAGGTTTTCATAGGTTTTCATAGGTTTTCATAGGTTTTCATAGGTTTTCATAGGTTTTCTTAGAAGGATTCAAATTGATTGTGCTTAATTATATATATATTTAATTAATTAAAAATATATATATATCATTAATTATTATATGAATAATTTTAAACCTAAAAATATAAGAACGATTATTGAAAAGCCTAAAGAGTCGTTGGATTTCAAACACGAAAAGTTTTTAGAAGAATTTATAGAAATTTCAAACACGATTATTCCTAAATTAGAATGTGAAAGAAAAAATTTATTTCTTCAATATAATAATTGTAAATCCTTTGATGAAAAATTGGAGATAAAAGATACAATTAAAACAATTGATCATAAAATCAATACTTTAAAAAAAAAGAAAAAACAATATTTTTTAGACAATTCGATTTATATATTTAATTATTTTGAAGAAAAAAAAAATATTTCACAAACGTTAAGCAATACAAGCGTATTGGAAAAATTTTTCAAGATTTCGGATTGCAGCAATAATTCTATTACAAAAAATAATCTAAACATACAAAAATATTTTTCGAATATTGATCCCGGAAATATTGATATTAATAATTTTATATGTGAATCTGATATCTGTAGAGTTTGTAATGTTGGAGAATTAATTCATATAGAACACGAAGGGTTGTTGGTTTGTAATAATTGTAGTGCGAATCTTAAATATATTATAGAAAATGATAAACCAAGTTATAAAGAACCGCCTAAAGAAGTTTGTTTTTATTCTTATAAACGAATAAATCATTTCAGAGAAATTTTAGCTCAATTTCAAGCAAAAGAAACTACCTTAATTCCTGATGAGATTCTTGAAAACATAAGTCAACAAATTAAAAAAGAACGGCTCGATATCAAAACCATCTGTAATAAAAAAATTAAAGAAGTGCTAAAAAAATTAAAATATAACAAATATTATGAGCATATCCCTTTTATAAAAGATAAGTTAGGTGTTCGTCCGCCAGTAATGACCTCCGAATTGGAAGAAACATTATGTAATCTCTTTACTGAAATTCAAGTTCCATATGCGAAGTTCTGCCCTGAAGAGCGTGTTAATTTTTTAAATTATTATTATACTATTTATAAATTATGCGAATTGTTGAATCAAAAAGAGTTTTTACCCTTCTTTCCAATGTTAAAAGATAGAGAGAAAATAATTGAACAAGACGAAATATGGAAGAAAATATGTCAAGAACTAAATTGGCGGTTTATCCCTACTATATAAGTATAAGTATATATAACAAATCTAAGAGATTCTTAAAAAACTTCTTCCAATTTTGCTTGTTGCAAACATACCTATACCAGAAGCAATTTGTAAATAAAATACGTTGGTTTTTTTTGTACAGCAAACTAAATAACTAGATAACACAATGAATGCCAAGAAAAACATCCAAAATAAGCCAGTGTAAAAATCCATTCTATATATATATAGAATTAAAAATATTAATAATTATATTTATCAATATCGCGATAAAACAATTATAATTTTTTATTTACTTAATACCAAAAATACTAGCATAGGTAGTTCCACACATACACCGAAATGTAAAGTGCTTTGCCTTTGCTTTGTTGATGCCATCACGTAGTTCTAACATTCGGCGAGTAGTATCCACGTCTGTAATGAGATTGGCAAATTCTGCCAATTCGGAAATATTGTTTACAATACAACAACTTGAAAAGGTCTTAACTGGAATACGCGTAGGAAACACTTTACCCAAAGACATCGCACGCGGTGTAATAATTAGCAGGAACAAACATACAAGGACAAGCTTCATCGTTTAGAGTTACTTTGTTTTGTTATACTTGTTTAAAACTCCATTTCAATTTTAAACAAGGTTAATAACATATTATTTAAAAATTGATTTATTATTATACTAATTTAATAGTTAGTATAGTAATAATAATGATTAGTATATTACCTTTAAAATCTAGAACTACCCCGGTTCGCAGAGAGAAAAAATTAAAAGCAGGTGTAAAAGTATCTTATACTTATTATAATAATTTTGAGGAACATATAATAGATAAGCTAAATCCGAGTTTAGAAGAGGAAAAAAGTATGTATGAAGAAGCAAAAAATTTATGTTATAAATTCAATGAAATAATAGAAATTGCTTCAAATAATATTACACCTTATATAGAAAAATATTTTAGAATAGTTGAAAAAAAAGTTGATTATGATTTGATTGAACTTCCTATTCCACCTTATATTCTAGGCATATGGTTAGGAGATGGAAATACTAGAAATTTAGGACTTACAAATATAGATAAATGTATTATAGAGGAATGGTGTAATTATGCCAAGAAAAATAAATTACATATTAGAAAATCAGATGAAAAAGAAAGAAAAACCGACATAAAAGAATATGAGACAGAGTATGTTACTTCATATCATATTACATCAACAACCGATTGTAAAATAAAAAATACTATATTAGATAAATTTAAAAAATTAAATTTAATTAATAATAAACATATACCAGAAATTTATTTGAAAAATTCACAAGAAAATAGATTAGAATTACTAGCAGGACTTATAGATACTGATGGAAGTATTAATAAACAAGCATATGAAATAACTCAGAAAAATAAAAATTTAGCAGAACACATTGTTATTCTTGCTAAAAGTTTGGGATTTTCAACATTAATGAAAACAAGCATTAAACATTGTACTAATTCTTCAAATATAGAACATAAAGGTACTTATTATCGAATTAGTATTTCATTAAATCAAATTACACCTATTATTCCGGTTAAATGTGAAAGAAAAAAGCAACCTGTAAATTTCAAATATACATATAATTACAAAATAAAAGGTCTAGATAATGCTTTAATTACACCAAGAATTATATGGACAGAAGAATTAAAAATAGAGTTAATGAAAACGATATTGTCTTTTCAAAAAATAGAACCAAACCAGCAAATACCTTGGGCTAGATTACATGAATTTAATGATAAATTACCAAAAAATAAAGGAGGGTCAATGAGATCACAATATAGAATATTAAAAACAGATACTAAATATTTAACTTTAGATACTATAATCTTTAATCCAGTAGAAATAGAATGGATGAATAATTATAATGATATAAAAAATATATGGACTAATGAACAATCCAATAAAACTTTATCTGATAGTTTACGCGATTGGTATTATAATCAAATAAAATATGATAAAGATGAAAATTTTTATTGTACAAAATCAAAATTATTGGAAGAATTAAAATCACTTCAATCTAAAAGTATTCGTTCTCAAATTCTACCCATTCTTGAAAATATTAGAAATGATATTAAAAATGGTATTGAAAATAAACATGGTATAATATTATTAAAAAATGAGAAATTATATATTCCTTTGCATTGTGAATATAATAATGTTAAAATAGGTCATATTATTAGTACGTTAAAAAGTTTATTACAATCCGATAGTATAAAAATAGTATTTGATATTTATGAAAACAAAAAAGATATAGAAAATGCTTTTAATAGTATTTTGGATGATTGTCATTTAAATAAAGCTGAATGTAGAAAAAATATGATTATTCAATTAGATGAAAAAAAAAATATTATTAAGGAACACAAATCTTGTGAAAGTGCCGCAGAATATTTAGTTTTAAATAAAGAGATTAAAAGTATAGAAAGTGGAAAAAGATTAATTTCAAGTGCGTGTAAATCAAATAATATATGTTATAAATATTACTGGTCTAATTGGTTAGAATATTATACATATATTTAAACATAAATGCTTAAATTATTATGAAAAAAATTGATTTATTATTATACTAGCTTTGTTTATAGTATAATAATAGCAATAATGCCTTTTACAAAAGCAACCAAGTTTGTATATAGCAAGACACTATTTAATATGTTATTTTTAAATGAAGTGGGGCCGCTTGGGCGGTGGAGTCAAGAGAGATGTGCGATTAAATTAAACAAAAAAATAGATTTAGCGAATGAAGACAATTGTGGCCCATGTGGTGAATATATATTAGAAAAATTAAAAATTACTACAACACGAACCTCTCCTTGGTTAATGGCGGAGCAGGAAGAAAAAGAAAATAAAAATTGAAATCTTAAAATGAAACTATTAAACACAGCCCACCACACACCACAGAGTGTTATTGCGAATGACTACTACTACTGACACAATGCTTCATCTGTGCAACTTCCCGTGCTTGCCGATTGAGTTGTCGTCCAAAATTTACGGAGAAGTATTGAACAATCATCGAGAAAAAAGTGCGAACACCATTATTCGTTATTGGTTTAACCATATATCAAAAAAAATTACAGCCACACAATTGATATTAAGTGTGAATTCAAAAATTATTGGTGTTAATTATTATTTTAGATATCATATACTAAATGAATTATACTTTGTCTTAACCTATTGCGTTAAATATTTAACTGGAAGAACAGAAGATAAAGACTGGTGGCTGCAACAATTAGACATTATTGAAGGATATCTAACATATAATCACTATCAATTTAGTTATTCAAATGAACAAAGTTTCATGTTTTTAGAAACCCCAAAAGCAAAATGGAGTGCAGTAAAAAAAGCACATAATAAATTACTGCATCTATTTTGGGATGATCTGAATCAGTAAGTTTATTTAAGTTTCTTTAAGTTTATTTAACTTTATTAATAAATTGATCGAACAAAATACTTTTCACTTCTTTACATCTAAACTCTTCATATTTTTTCGCGAATTTTTCTTTGTCAGGCCATTTTTCTTGTAGTTTTTCAATCTCGGCTTTCCAACTTTTCATTGACAATCCGCGCTTGGCAATAAAGTCTTCCATGTCTTCTAATATTAAGGCGAATAATTGTTGAAGCGGTTTCATGATTTGATTGGTAATATAAAAGCTATAATCAATCTTCAGTTTATTTTTTTCTATAAATGCGGGGGTCTCAATTTTTTCTCCTTGTAATGCTTTTTTGTCTTTATTTTCAATGTATATAAATTCAATTCTGTCGCCGGGTTTCGGTTGATTTCCCGGTTCTCGTTCTCCTATTCTCATTGCTAATACATTATGCGCAATTTGTTGTGGATTTTTGTAATACGATCGCAGTGATTTTGTGATTATTAATTTTTGTGTCAAGTAAGTTTCGTTCACAACCTCTTCTAATGATTTTTTAACAAATTCAACGGCTTTATAAACCACTTGCTCTTTCATTAAGATGTCAATCACGCCACCATAAATATCTTTTACTATGGGAGCATTATCTCTTCGTTTTAATACAATGCCCATTGATTTTCGTTTACCTTTGTTCACGTCATCTTCATATAAAATTCCAACATAACGTTTTTTAGATAATAAACAAAATGGCAGAAATGTTTTTTCATATTCTAGGTCATGCGGCGATTTTAAAAACATACTAGCTAATGCTCCCGCTTTTTTAGCCAGTTCGATTGTTATTTCTAATGCTTTCTTTCCAACGATTGGTTTGTCCTCGGTATCTTTTAAGTTAAATGTGAAGAAGACAGAATCGGTATCGCCATAAATATATTCACCTTTACATTTTACGAGTCCATGATTTGTTGTTTCTTCTACTACATTATCATAACATTCTTCAATCACTTCTTTTGCATAAATCAATAATTTTCTACCAGTTGCGGTTGTGCTAGCCGCAATATCTTTATCATAAAACGAACTGGTTTTTGCGCCAGTTTGTCCATACAATGAATTCGCAGTAACTTTAATGGCTAATTGTCGTTTATCCAAAATATTCATCATAAATGGGTCTTTTTCGTTCTTCATTTGTTTTTTAGTATTTTTTCTAGCCGCTAACAGCTCTTCTAAGATAGAAGGCAGAATTGCTTTGCTTTCTTGAAATTGAACAAATCGACATACTTTATACCCACATTTTTCTTTGATGGCGCGTCCTTTTGGTGTTTTTCTTACCCATTTAAACGTATCATAGGTTATATTTATATATTCTACATTTGGTAAATTATCATAACTATACACACCCTCCACTTTTTCTCCGGTTTCTTTTATTAAGGTATCTGTCAAATCATATTCTTTTGTCCATACTTTGCTGTCATGAGATATATTTTCACTAATAATAGAAGACGGATAAAGCGAACTATAATCAACACACGCAACTGGTGTATTTAAATATAAATTACACTTTGGAGGCAATACAATTGCGCCTTCATACCCATCATCGCTTGTATCTTTTTCTATCAATGGCATAAGTGTATTTTTTTCACGGCATTTCTGAGCAACGTAAGAGGTTAATTTAATGCCTTGCCCTCGAAACACTAAGAAACTCATGGGCACCCAACACAAATTAGACATTTCTGTGTATGTCGTTAACGTATCATTTTTAAGCATCAAATCGTGAACTAATTCCGTATCCTTTATACAATATTTTCCAACAATAGAACGGCCTTGTGAGCCGCCGTTTGTTGTTAAATGAAAGATGTCTTGCGGTCCAATATCGTCTTTTCCAAGACACCATCGCAAAAGTTTTGTTTTATCTGGATGAATAACTTCATTTAAAAGAATCACGTTGTCGCGAATGTTAAACACTTTGAATTTTTTACCATTTTGAAATTGTTCGGTGGAGTGTCCAATTTCTTCAATTACAATATAATCGTTGATGGCGAGTCCTGTTAAATTTTTTGTAACCAACAAGGAAGTATTATTTTCATAGGTAATCTCATTAATTACATCCCCAATGAAATGTCCTGATACATAATCTAATTTATAACTTGGCAATTGTTCTTCGCGTCGAAATAAATTTAGAAAATCAATCTGCATTCGCCCAGACATATGAAAATAACGTAAATTATATTGGCCACTAGCAATTTTCAAACTAGTTTCTTCTATTGAAATTGCGCGTGGCTTATCGGGTCCTTGCCATACTTCCTTATAACATTTTTCATTTTTGAATCTTGACAATTTGCTAAATTCTGGCATACAATTTAACTCAATGCTTCTATCAAACATAAATCCTTCGTCCCAGCCATGATGATTGTATCCAATTATAATGTCTGGATTTTCTAATTGAACAAACTTAGTCCACGCTAACAATGCTTCTTTTTCAGTTGAATAGGTTTCAACAATTGCGTTTTCAATTGGATCACACGTATTTACAACAATACAATGTCTTAAATAAGGTTTTGGTTCGCCGTTTCTCCGAATGCTTGACCCAATAAAGGTAACTTTATCGCCTTCAATTTCTGGAAATAAGCCTTCCCATTTATTTAGATGTCTTGGGTTATGCTGCCCAAAACATTTTGTGAATTCTATAATTTTAGAATTTCTAACACATTCACTATCATTGATAATGTCTAAAATCGTGTGTTCTAGTTTTTTTACTCCTAGTTTTGGTGCCGTTTTATATTTTTTTTTTGGAACCATTTCTTCAATGGTTAGTCCGTCATCACTTGTGCCATCAGCCTCATCATTGTCCTCGTCTTCTTCTTCTTCGGATTCCTCTTGAAGATCAATATAAGTTGATTTTTTAGCAGGCTTAATTGTTAACAATTCTTCAATTCTCAAGTCTAATTCTTCTTCGGTTATTTTACTTTTTAAATACACGCGTTGAATTGCTTTACGAATGCTATCGCTTTCACTATTGTTTTCACTATTGCTTTCACTATTGCTTTCACTATTGCTTTCACTATTGCTTTCACTATTGCTATTGTTATTTTTAAACGCTGTTTTGATTAATTTTTTTAATAAAGAAGCAGAGCAGTCACTAATTTTATTCATTAGTAAATAATCAATGATGTTTGCCGCAAGTTTACTATAATTTTTTTTAGCAAGTGGAAAATCGCCGTGACTACTTGAAGCCTCAATATCAAGGCTTAAAATTTTAAAGGGAACGCACATTTTTTCTTTTTCTGGGTTGAGATAAGGTCCTAACTTTTTATAATTAATAATAAATTCATAATCACAGGTCGTATACTTTTGTTTTGTATGCGAATAACTTCCATTTGCCAACTCAATCCAACCCGATGGGTTAATTTTACGGATATGAAACAATCTAAGCAGCGGAGGGATTTGTGCTTCGTATAATTTAGTTTGACAATTTAGAAATTCAAGACCATTGACTTTTAATTTTTTTTCATAACTTCCAATGGTTTTAATTTCATCATAATATAAATTTTTACACTTATTAAATGCTTGTAAACTAGTAAAGGAGACTTTGATAAAATTATATTGTTTTTTGTTATCAAATCCGTAAAGTTTATGTCGTTTCATTAATTTTCCACTGAGTAAAGAATCTTCATAATAGCCTCCCATTCCATTTCTTAAAAAAGAAATGAAATCAGATACATTTGTATTATTCCAATCGTCGTCGACTTTAATGTAAAAGAAGGGATAATAGTCTTTTACAAAGATACATGCCGTTTTACCCGTTTCGTCTATACCATACATTTGAATGATGAATTGTTTTAAATCTTTACCAGGTACATATTCTATTTTGTCAAGGTGTAAATCTTCTCGTATGTCATATTCAAATAGTTTGAATTGATACGAAGGCATTGTATTAGTAATCGTGTTATTTTATTTTTATTATTTAATAGTATTTAATTCAATTTTTATAAATCGTTGATTACCATAAATAAATATGGCTTAATAATTTTGGAGTATAATATCCATTACTTTTAACTTTTTCTTTTTTAATTGCCAATGTTTTATTTCTAGTTCCTGAATGTCGTAAAAAATAATTTTCCATTCGTTTTCTTGTGTTATGATTTTGACTTTTGTATAATCCCAAGGGCGTTCTATCTTTATATTGTTGATAATTTTTATCTCCAAAATGTAGTTTCCTTATTTTTTGGGTTTTTTTATTTTTAATGTAGGCCGTATATTTTTTATTTGCGGGGCCTTTTTCAAAGTTAACAATGATTTCTTTCATTCTTCTTCTTTATATTACTATAATAATTAATATAATATTAATATAATAATTACTATAATATTAATGATATAATATATAATTATAGAAAAGATAAAATATTAAGACCGCTCATCCCTGTGCTCAAGAAGGGGATGCTCTTCAACCTCGATACCGCGAACATTGTTTACAATTCGATTAGCATAATCCATATTTTCTCTTATCATAGCATATACTGAATGAATTCTATCATACATGTTCATAAATTCAGGTTGAACAGCTCGTAAATATTGATATCTTTCTAATCCCGTTGCTTCATGTGGATAGTCAATATAAATAGAATCACCTAGCTCAACGAGTTGTATTATATCATTGTATCTTCTGGTTCCTTCATTAAGAATTAATACTGCTTCATCATAAGTTATTCGTGATGGATTTTCTAGTGGGGCATTGCGTTCTTCTAAGAATTCTAGTTCCGACATTCTTCCTAATAGTTCCGCTATTGTTTCTTGTATATTTATTTCTGGTGATTGTTGTGATGGTGATGGTGATGGTGGTTGTTCTGTTGTTTGTCTTCTTCTAAAAGATATATTAGTTACATCTACCATGCAATTTGGGCATCTTCCATCAGTAGAGGTTAAACCCGGCAGTATACATTTGGTATGAAATATGTGAAAACATGGTAATGTTATAGCAACTTTTTGAGTCAAATGATTAATTGGGTATAAACACACTGAACAATTATCAGTTGACATATTATCTTTCATTCTTTTTATATTTTTTCTACTTTTGAAACCTCTATATATTCTCTGAATTTTACGTGTTGCTCTTGAACGTCTATGAGAAGGCATATATATATAATATTATAATATTAATAAATATATTATTAAAAATGATAATGACAAAAAATAAAATTAACTAGAGGAACTGATCAAGCGAATAAAAAAAGAGGAGACGCCGACCGAGCGGTTGTGGCGAGAATCCCTCGTGGAAGAAGGTTACACAATTTATCAAGGACTTAAAGAATTGGAACGAAGTGACCAACTTTTTGATCGAGATTTTGCCAGTGTTTACAGGAGAAAGTATAAAATTTTCAACTTATGAAACCTCTATATTGTTTGAATTTTACGAGTTGCGCTTAACATTTTTTGTTTTTTTTTACTTTTAATCTTCTTAGCCAAGATGAACTACGTCTTTGCAAAGGCATATATTATATTAGTACTACCTTCAATAATTTGCTGCATTATGTTAACCATTAGTAAAATTTCTCATTGCGTCAGCCAATTCCCTAGTAGCAAATCTAAGCGTATTATTTAAAATTCGTTCGCGTTGAGGATCATTTATTTCTGAAATTTGATAGTCAGTAAGTTCTTGTTGAGCTCTATCTAACCGAGATTGTGCATCCCACCTCCGTTGCAGATGTAATAAGTGTGGGCTTGGATTACCAGATATCGCTCTTTGTGTTTGTCTTGGAGGTCGTAATGATTGTATTTGTGCATTAGTCATATTTATTACTGGTGATTGTTGTGATGGTGGCGGTGGTGGTGGCGGTGGTAGTGGTTGTGCTCTTGCTTGTCTTCTTCTAAAAGATATATTATTTACATTTACCATGCAATTTGGGCATCTTCCATCAGTAGCGGATAAACCCTTCAGCATACACTCGGTATGTAACACGTGAAAACATGGTAATGCTATAGCAACTTTTTGAGTCAAATGATTCATTGGTTCTAAACACCATGAACAATTATCAGTTGACATATTATCTTTCATTCTTTTTATATTTTTTCTACTTTTGAAACCTCTATAGCTTCTCTGAATTCTACGCGTTGCGCTTGACAATTGTTGTTTTTGTCTTTTTTTAGTTTTAAATCTTCTTTGAATTTTTTTAGCTGCTGAACTTTTTATTTGGGATGAACTACGTGTTTGTGAAGGCATATAATATATATATAATATAATATAAATAATTAATTAATATAAATAAATAGTTAAAATTAATTTACTATCTAATATATAACAATGAGCAATGAGTGCCAAGAATTAAAAAACATTAAATATAAAACAATGCTTTTAAATGGAAATCAAAAAAAATTAACGTCGGTAATAAATACTATGTCAACAATGTCAAATTTAGATGTATTGTTGGATAATGAAACTAAAAAAAACAAGGAAGAATCGTGGAATAAATTAGATAAATCTGCGAAAATGGAAAAAATTACACAATATATTGAAACGATTGCGAATACTCACACATTAACCATCGAAGAGAAAGAAGAATTAAAAAAATATTTAAGTACTATTTTAGATAAAAAATCACTTCAAAGAAACAAAGATGTTATCTATAAAAAAGAATCTGGAGTGTTGGAAAGCATTCCAACATTACAATTTAATAATTCTACCAGAAAATTTACATTGCGCCAAAAGCATTTACCATCCGCGTTAAAAAATTTAGGACCCACACGAAAAAATAAAGGATCCAATCGAGCAATTTCGCCAGATAAATCGTAATCTTTTTTTATTATTATTAACAATTAATACCAATTAATACCAATTAATACCAACAATTAATACTTATTAATTATTAATAATTATTAATAACAAGTAATACTATAAAATTGATAATAAATAGAACGCAAGGTATAATAGTAAGATGACAACGTTAAATGCCCAAAAATTAACGAGCGCAGAAATTACAACCATTAAAAAGAAATGTATTGAATTATTTAATTGTTACGTATCGAATCATATTTTAGAACTTAGTAAAGAATGTTTTGATCATAAAGTAACTGATTATATTTATAATCATATCATGTATGATACTTCGATTCCAAAAACTGAAACCATAAGAACAATTATTAAAAAAACCATTAAAATGGCATGGTGTAAAATTATGCCATATCGATCCTATCCTACTAGTTATATTAGGAATGTAATTGTGAATAAAACTCATTTAGAGAACAAGTTAGACTATTTACGAACGATTGAACAACCAGCACAAAGAACTGCTGAATGGTATGCCTTTAGACATAATCTACTAACGGCAAGTTCAATTTGGAAAGTGTTTGGGTCTGAACCATTTGTAAATAGTATTATTTATGAAAAATGTAAATCAAGAGTTGAGTTCACACAACTTTCATTGGATTCACCAATGCACTGGGGTCAAAAATATGAGCCCATATCGGTTAAACTATATGAACAGACTTATAATACTTCCGTTCATGAATTTGGATGCATTCAACATCCAAACTATTCTTTTATTGGAGCTTCGCCAGATGGTATTAATGTAGATCCAAAGAATGGACGATATGGTAGAATGTTAGAAATTAAAAACGTGGTAAGCCGAACAATCACGGGCATTCCAAAAATGGAATATTGGATTCAAGTTCAAGTTCAATTGGAAACATGTGATTTAAACGAATGTGATTTTTTAGAAACTAAATTTGTGGAGTATGATTCTTACAATGACTTTATGAAGGATGGAACCTTTACTTATAGTAGCGAGAATAAACAAAAAGGAATTCTATTATTATTTACAAAAAATGGGAATACGTTTTATGAATATCCACCATTATTATTAAATGAGATGGAGTATGCGGAATGGGAACAAGCCATTCTTATAAAGCATGAGGACGCAATTTGGTTAAAAACAATTTACTGGAAGTTAGATATTTTTAGTAATGTGCTAATTTTACGGAATAAAGTATGGTTTGAGCATGCCTTGCCTAAAATAAAAGAGGTTTGGAATTGTATTGAAAAAGAAAGAATTGAAGGATGCGAACATCGAGCTCCAAAAAAACGTACGTCAACAAATTCAACTGCGACAACGTCTTCCTCCAACAACAGCAATAATTGCAACAACAGCAACTTAATTAAAGTTTGCTACATTACAGCTTAAGAGGACATATAGGTATACTAGAAATTAATTGATTTATTAAAAATGCTTAAAATAATAACTATAATTATACTATACTATACATGGAAACAAAACCCGCTACATTAGATGAAACCAAAGATATGATTGTTATTAAACGATCTGGACGAAGGGAAGCGGTATCCTTTGATAAAATATTAACGAGAGTTAAAAAAATTGGGGAAGAATTTGAGTTAAAAATTAATTATACAAGTTTAGTAATTAAAGTAATCGATCAACTACATGATACAATTAGTACAAGTAAAATCGATGAACTAACTGCGGAACAGGCAGCATCGCTTTCAACTAAACATCCCGATTATGGAGTGTTAGCAAGTGCCTTAGTTGTTTCTAATTTACAAAAAAATACAAACGATGTATTTTCAGAGGCTATGAATGAGTTAGCCATCAATACTCTTGTAACACAAGAGTTTATAAATTTTGTGAATTTAAATAGTGTTTTTTTAAATGCCTTAATTGTGAATTCAAGAGATTATTTGATTGATTATTTTGGATTTAAAACGCTTGAACGAGCTTATTTAATGCATATTAATAAACGAATTGTAGAACGACCTCAATATATGTGGCTTCGTGTAGCAATTTCTATTCATTTAAATGACTTAGAGAAGATTAAAACAACCTATGATTTGCTTTCGCAAAAATATTTTACACATGCTACGCCAACTTTATATAATGCTGGAACTCCGAGACCACAATTAAGTTCTTGTTTTTTAGTAGCAATGGAAGACGACAGCGTGGATGGTATTTATAATACATTAAAAGAATGTGCCAATATTTCACAACATGCTGGAGGAATTGGGTTGCATATTCATAATATTCGAGCCACTGGCTCTTATATTAAAGGCACAAATGGTACTTCCAATGGGATTGTTCCAATGTTAGGAGTCTTTAATAAAACGGCTCGTTATATTGACCAAGGCGGCGGTAAGCGGCCAGGTAGTTTTGCGATTTACATTGAACCACACCATCCTGATATTGAAGATTTTTTAGATTTAAAAAAAAATCATGGAGACGAAGAATTGAGAGCGAGAGATTTATTTTACGCACTTTGGATTTCGGATTTATTTATGGAACGGGTTCATACAAATAGTGTGTGGTCGTTGTTTTGTCCGAATAAAGCACCAGGATTGGACGAGTGTTATGGCGAAGCTTTTACTAAATTATATCTTGATTATGAAAAACAAAAAAATATAGTAAACAAATTAATGCGCGTGACTTATGGTTAAAAATTTTAGATTCACAAATCGAAACAGGGACTCCCTATATGCTTTATAAAGACCATATTAACTCCAAGACAAATCAGAAAAATTTAGGAACAATTAAATCGAGCAATTTATGTACTGAAATTACAGAATATAGTAACAAAAATGAGACCGCCGTTTGTAATTTGGCATCCATTGGATTAACCAAGTTTATTAAGTATACAAAGAATCCATTTACCGAAGTGTCAATTTATGTCAAGAAACATTGTTCAAATTCATTATTATTAAAAGGATTGCTTCGAAAACGTAAAATTAATTTTCAAGAATACATTCTTGAAACGGAGGAAGACTTTGTTTTATTCGAAACAACCTTTGGAGCAACAAGGGATACCTTGCCGCAATTAGTAGACAACCATTCGTTAGTTGGAAGTTATCAAATGGTTGAATCACTTTTAAGAAATACATTTGACTATGAGGAACTTCATAGTGTCACTAAAATAGTAACTGAAAATTTGAATAAAATAATTGATATTAATTATTATCCAACAAGTAAAACAAAACGCAGTAATTTATATCACAGACCAATTGGAATTGGGATTCAAGGGTTAGCCGATGTATTTTTATTATTAGATTATCCATTTGAAAGTGAAGAAGCCAAGAACATTAATAAAAATATTTTTAAAACGATTTATCATGCAGCATTAGAGAAGTCTAATGAGATTGCGAAAGAAAGACAAAATGAGATGAATTATTTACTTTACAATTATAGAATGGAAAATTGGAAGTTTGAAACGGAATCAGACCTGTGTACTGACTATATTGTTTATAATGTTACCGATGCTTCCATTGAACTTTCGCGTAAAAAGGACAAACTTCTGAAGGCATTGTTAGAAAAACATCGACCGATTCGAAAAGAAGTTGATGTCGAGTGGAATACATTTGATTCTTGTGCGAGTTTTTGTGGTGCGTATTCGTCGTTTGAAAATAGCCCAGCACACAAAGGCATTTTACAATTTGACATGTGGAAGGTTGACCCTGCGAAGGATTCTACTATGAATTATGATTGGGATAAATTAAAAGAGAGTATTAAACACTATGGAGTAAGAAATAGTTTATTGGTTGCGCCGATGCCGACTGCCAGCACTAGTCAAATTTTAGGAAATAATGAATGTTTTGAACCATTGACAAGTAATATTTATTCGCGTAGAACATTGGCAAGGGAATTTGTGTTGGCAAACAAATACTTAATTGAAGATTTAATAAGTGTGGGACTCTGGGATGAAACAATTAAAAACAATATTATTCAAAATAAAGGGAGTGTTTAATATATTGAAACTTTACCAAAACAATTAAAAGAAAAATATAAGATCGTATGGGAAATGTCGATGAAAAATTTGATTGATATGTCTAGAGATCGAGGTGCGTATATTTGTCAGTCACAAAGTTTAAATTTATGGGTGGAAGATCCGACCCATAAAGGATTAACAAGTATGCATTTTTATAGCTGGAAGCAAGGACTTAAAACAGGATTGTATTATTTACGACGAAAAGCAAGACATCAGCCGCAACAATTTACAATTGAACCCGAGGCTATCAAAAAACTAGAAAAAGATGGAAAAGATGCGTGTTTGATGTGCTCTGGTTAGGGTAAGGGCTCTTGTCCTTAAACAAATATAATGTTCCTTTAGTTTTGAATAATTATTTTTTTCTCTCTTTCTATATATAAAGTATGTCGATGCCAGAAGAAGTGATTCCGCCAGAAAAAGAAATGTTTATTATATTAAACTCTTTGAACCAAAGAACTCTTCATCGCCCGAACGCGGACGAGCCAAAACCAAAAACTTTAGATGATATTATTACAAAATTGAATAAAGACAGGTATCTCCAAATTGAGTCGCTGTTAAGTGAAAACGATAAAGACAGAGTTCCCGGAATTGAGCTCGTCTTGTCGAAGTTAAGAGCATACTATACTAATGCAGACTATACTGCATATACCAGGGATGAGTTTGAAATTCGTGAATACGATGATGTCTTTGACTTAAACTACTCTCTTATAAAATTATATGGTCCAGATGGTGACCACGTTATTAAAAGACTTAGCTGTTCTATTGATGCATTAAATACATTTATGAGAAATCAAGATATAGGTTTAGAGATAACTAAAAAACTTAGTCGTGAAGAAAGTCGTGAAAAAAGTCGTGAAGAAATAATCAAAAAAATTAAATTCTTACAATCACAAGTTGTTGAGTTAGTAGAAACTGAAATTCGATTCTTAAGGAATAAGTTAGAAGCGGAATCTGACAGCATACCTCGCTCAGGAGGAAAAAAACATAGAAACTCCAAAAAACATAGAAACTCCAAACAACATAGAAACTCCAAACAACATAGAAACTCCAAACAACATAGAAACTCCAAAAAACGTAGAAACTCCAAACAACATAGAAACTCCAAATTATTATACTAAGACAAAGGATTACTCAAAATTGCTTATCCCATTTAGGAGTTTTTAAAGCTGGTTTCTTTAAATAAGGGGGACAAATACTCTTTAGACCCATCAGTTTTAAAACTGGAAGCCTTATTTTATTATAACTTATATAATTATATATATAAGTTATATATAGAATGTCTTATAATGCGCGCGTTAGAGCCTTACAACGTCGTTCTACAGGAGCTAAATGTGAATGTGATGTTAAATGTCAACACGCTTGGATGACTGGGTCAAGCCAAGCAAATAGTATTGGGATATCTTCTCGATTAACGAATACAATAAGAAATAGAACAAATACTATAAAAATAGAAAACTCGGTTAGAATCGATACTAAAAATAATGTGCTTGTTCAAAATCAGTTAAGTGGGGTTGGAAGATTTAGAAGCCAATTTTTTAAAGGCGATGGCATTCAATACGCAAGATATGTTTATGTACCTACGAATTAACAAGGCTTACCTATGTCAATACCTATGTCAATACCTATATCAATGCCTATATCAATACCATGTTCCATTTTATAATAACATCTAAAACATGCTAACACATCAATTAGCGCATTATGTAGCCCTGCGAGTTCTTCCTTAAAATAGTGCTTGTATAATTCGATTAATTTTGGATATTTTATATATTTTTTTCCGCTTAGGCTTGTCGTCTCTATATTTGTAATTGTTTTTCCTTTCATCATAGTGCAGTACTTAAGAATCGGTTTCTCTTCTTTATTCCTAGTAAAATTGAAAGGTAGAGAATTTCGAATACATTCTACGCGAATCATATTTATATCAAAGTCAATGTTATGGCCTATAATCATGTCCGCAGAAGATAACACGCAAATAAAACGACTAAGAACCTCGAGAATTGGAAGTCCATTGTTCATACACATTTCATTTGTTATATTATGAATGGCCATACTCTCTTTGGAAATTTGTATAGTATTTAATTGAACCAACGATTCATAGTGTTCTATTATTTTATTTGAAGACGTATCAAATACTATATATGCTAATTGAATAATATGCGGCCATTTATGAGTTGAGTAGATCGATTGGTTTCTCTCTTCTGGTAGTCCAGAAGTTTCTGTGTCAAAGATTACTAGTTTCATTAGTTATCTTTCCTTTGTTCTCTTTATTTCACTTTATTGTTAGTTATTGTTTATTCTTAAATTCAATTTTACAATTGTTTAATGATTGTTTAATGATTGTTTAATGATTGTTTAATGATTGTTTATGAAAATTAACAATTCCTCCTCTTGGCACTATTTCTTTTTTATAAACGTCATGATAATCACTTAAAAGTGTATTTAAAAAGGTGGACGGAGACTCTTGATAGCTTTTATAGGCGTCTTCCCGATTCAATTGTAATGAGAATGGTTCTTTTTGTTTTAAAGTTATACTAAGTATGAATGCTAACGTAGCTAGGATGAATAGTAACATAATTAGGTTAATAAAAAACATAGTATATATTATAATATTATAATACTATAATCTTTCATTCATTCATTCATTCATTCATTATAAGAAATTTGTTTTTTTTTAGGATTTTTATGTTTCTCTAATTTTTTATCGGTTTCAATATAATTCGCAGAGATTTCATAATATTCATCTTCAAGAATTTTTTTAATTTTATTGTATACTAAATACAAAGTACATTCTTCGCATCTACCAACAATTAAAACGCTCCCCGTTCGAAAGATCATAAATGAAATACTATAATTTTTATTTGTTTTTTCATCGACTAAATAATATTTACATTGAATGCCTGGATATTGGCAAGAATCATAAATACAATCAATATTGTATTTATTCTTTAAAATTTCTAATAATTTGTCTCTGTCTAAATAAAATCCACAATTAAAATTTGAATTGATCAATACTGTTTCAGATTTACTTACGTCATAATCAATGTTTGGATTCTTAGAATACAACTTTAAATTTTTAATTAGTAAATCAAGTGTCGCAATTAAAGTAGAATCTTCCTTAATTCCTGGTATCTCTAATTTACCAGTATTAAATACTTTCACATGAATTTCTTTAAATTTGTTTTCTAAATAAATTAGCAAGATTAACACAAAGCAATTATAAAATGCGCTTCGTTTTTTTGAACGATAGGATACGATATCTTTTTGACACAATCCAATACTAATTTTTCTAATATCTTTAAATTTAATGCGGCCATTTGGATTGATGATTCTACTAATAATATGATTATCGACATTCTTTTCATTCTCTATTTTTTTAATAAGACTATCAACATCCTCTTGATTCGTAAAATTAAATTTCATTTGTTTTTTAACTACCCCGACTTCTTGTAAATGATAAGGTAGCACTTGAATGTTTAAAAAGGTATCTTCCAAATCAATCGTACTATTTAAATAGGCTATTTTTGTTTTTGTAGATATGTATATCTCGGAAGCCACTGGAATCATATCTGGTTTAATTTTATGTTCCACAATTTCGTCATCAAGATTTCCATATTTACAAAAAAGCGACCAAGCATTATCTACATCATAAATATTCTCACTCATACTATTGTTGTTTGTTATAGTTATTTATAGTAACAACTCTTTATTTTCAATTTTATAATATAAAGAAAAGAAAGAATTATAAACTCTCTGTAAAAAGATAATATAATAAATTTAATTTATTGTCAATTGTATTATTTGAATTATGTAAAATATATTCTATATTTTTTAGTGTCTTATAATTTAAATACTCTTTGTTTGTTTTTATTTTATGATTACAATATTTTTTTAGGATGGTATCAATATCAATATTGTAATTTTCTATTAATGATTTGAATTTTACAATAAAGTTAGCATTGTTGCCTTTAATAAGCCTGTCTATTTTACTATAGACATCTTTGCTTATAATTGAAATGTTATAGGTTGTAAACTGATTGCACTGCATAAAATTTATCATGCTTAGTATATCCGATTTATAATTTATACACAAGCATTCTAATTGTTCGGCGGTTAACTTTAAATTTTCACTTACGTTAATTGTGGATAAAAATTTTAAGATTTCATTTTTGGGCAATTGATTAAAACGTATTTTAACTAATTCATTTTGGAGGCAATCTTCTATTTTGCTAATATAATTACAGATCAAATAAAATCGTATATTTGGTTGATATTCTTGTAATACATATTTTAAGGCTTGTTGTGCGTTTTTTGTCATATAATCAACTTCATCTAGAATTATAAATTTCATTCCTTCCGCTAATATATTTTTAGAATTCACAAAATTATTTATTTGGTTTCTAATAATATCTATACCTCTCTCATCCGACGCATTTAAATGAATCATTAGACCTTTATTTAATTGATTGTTCTCTTGTTGATATTTATGGATTAAATTCATGATTGTGGTGGTTTTACCAGTTCCTGGTGGACCATACAATAATAAATTTGGCGAATATTGATTGTTAAAAATATTATTAAAGATTTTTTTATTTTCATCACTTAGCACAATGGTTTCAAAATTGGTTGGTCTATATTTTTCGACCCACGGAATATAATTTTTGTCATTCTTTAAGTTCTCATTCTCATACATGAATTTATATTATAAATAACTTTAAACGCTTTTACAATAAAATTGATTTAAAATGAATCCTTTGTACTTTATGAAAGAAAGAATGGGGACGCTTGAATTAATTCTTGGACCAATGTTTTCTGGAAAAACAAAATTATTGATTTCTCGTTATAATGACGTTGTCGCGGGAAATGGTGGCGATCCAACAAATAAGATATTAGTCGTGAATTATTATAAAGATACTCGTTATGCTATCAACCGCATTACATCGCATGATGGCGACTCCATTCCTTCAATTAATATTATTTTATTGAGTAATATTTTTGAATTGTATGGAACGAATGAACTTAATACTTTTAAGTTTATTTTTATTAATGAAGCACAATTCTTTCCAGATCTAAAAGAAGTTGTACTTAGATTCATCGAACACTATAACAAAAATATAATCCTTTGTGGGCTTGACAGCGATTTTAAACAAGAGAAATTTGGA
>Ga0181349_1000283_pt1 | contig 21615 bp, 25 predicted proteins | sample Su13VDMM110SD_FD_130106 | JGI IMG/M metagenome (GOLD analysis project Ga0181349, IMG submission 130106) | Freshwater viral communities from Lake Michigan, USA - Su13.VD.MM110.S.D | ecosystem: Environmental > Aquatic > Freshwater > Lake | place: USA: Michigan | collected 2013-07-16 | reverse complement strand
TAAGCCTACAGAGGTAACCGTTCCACCGCTTGAAGGGCTTGTATTGGTGATTGTAAAGTTAGGATAAGTTCCGCTGACAGAAATACCTGTGCTTGCAGTTAAAGCAACTACTTGGTCAGGTGCCGTATTTGTAATTGTTAGCGTTCCGCTTGTTGTAATTGGAGAACCACTTACCGAAATGCCTGTACCTGCGGTTGCAGCTACGCTTGTAACTGTTCCAAGGTTTGAAGTTTTGTTGTTAAACGTTGTCCAATCCGCACTACTCAAAGCCCCTCTATTTGTTGCACTTGCCGTTGGTAAATTAAACGTATGCGTAGCCGTAGCACTTGCAATTGCAAAGTCAGTTCCGCTAGTTCCAACCGCAAAGAACTGCACCTGAGCATTTAAGCCATTTAACGAAGTCAATCCAGTTGTAAATGTGGTAATGATCTGACACAGGTGAGGGCCCTCTGTATGCAAAGTAATCGTTCTACCGCTATGCGTTACATAGTAACGAACCGCAAGCCTATCAGTCAAAGCAAGCACAGTAGTAGGTACTGCAAGCGAAGAGAAATAAGGCGTTATATTTGTACCAAAAGCAATTAATTCAGGGATTGCACTACTACTAGCAATCAAAGTAGCAGTACCTCCTGCATTAACCTTGTAAAGCTCTACATAGAAAGTAGGAGAGCCTCCACCACTAGATGCACTAAAGTAACTTTCAAAGTTCCAGTTACCGCCTGGAATCTCTACTAAATTAGGGTCTCCTGCATCAGTAATAAACGAAGCAATGTACCCGTTAGCAGCTATTGTAAAGTCAGTTCCTGCCCCCAAAATGGGAACTTTATTCATTTCTAAATAAGCAACACCTCCAATAGTACCTTGGCTGACCGATCCGTTTAAGTAATAGCTAACAGATGATCCTCCACCGCTAGACTCAGGAAAGTCAGCCAAAGATCCGTCTCCTCTGACATACTGAGCAACCGTACCTGCACCTGTTACTGCAATCGTTCCATTGCTAGTCAATGGGCTATTCGCAACTGCAAACGCAGAAGGCATAGTAAGGCCTACCGAGTTTAAAGAAGTACCTGGAGGGTTAACAGGAGGCAAGGTCTCACCAACCTGAACACCTGGGCTACTAGGAGATACACCTGTTCTTACTTTCTTCGCTGAGAAAAACTTACCTGATACATCTGTCATATTAACTTCCTATTTCGCCTAATCTTGCTAATTCTAATCTCCAACTATTTGCCATTAAATCTACATCCATTGCAACTACCATCCAATAATGTCCATCATATTCGATGTTCTGATATGGCTTAATCTCCAATGGATTTGCAGCATTCCTAGGCAATGTTAATATCAATCTAGGGTTTTGTCTGCCCTTAATGTTTGCTAACTCCTGAAGGAATATCTGAATCAAAGGTACTGACTCGACACCATCCCTAGACCAAGCCTGAGAATTTGGATTGCCATATCCAGGTAGGTCGAGCCGTATAGCACTACTTGAGTTTTCTGTGTCGACATCACCGATGTTAAATTTAACATCTTCGTAGACGTTTGAGTATGATTCATCTGTTACAAATTTCTCTGATATTTCCTCTGTCGCAAAGGCATCGTTTTCTTCGATTTTAAGCGACATATTTCTATACCCTACCGTGTACTTATCTACCGAAGCAGAGTTCGTTGTAATGACCTGATATAGCCTTATAATTACATTTCCATCTTCAGGTACAACTACATTAGTAATGTCTAGCTTATTCCAAGAATACAATGATCCCATTGGAAACTGCATCACTGTAAAAGTTGGTAACCAAGTAAAGGTATCTATACCATCAAAAGACAAATAACTATTTCCGATGTTAATCATAACACCTGCATTTGTATTTGGTCTTGGTAGTTCTCCAGAAAATCTAGGTTCAAATAAAAACTCAAGCTGAAAGCTTAAAGTATTTGCTAGGTCTTGAGCAATCGGAATACCAGTAAATACTCTTGTAGAGTCAAGTTCTATAAATGAAATATTAATATCTCCTGTTCCACTAACAGAACTAGTCCCCCATATCTTAGCGTATTCTCCTAAAGCATCAGATACATATTGAATAAATGCAGGATTGATTCCCGTAGGATACGATCCAGGCTGACCGCTAGGAATTGACCTAACATAGTTCCATAGCCTTAACTGATAAGTTCCTGGGTAAGAACTACCAGGTAAATTAAACTCCCAGGAATCTACACTAAATGGCTCCTCGTAAATACCTCCACGAGAAGAGTAGTCCAACACACCTAACTGCAATGTTCCTGTAAACTCTGTGTAAACAGGTCTTCCAGTTCTTTGTCCTCCTGTAAACTTGCAGGAAACATCCATTCCTGGTGTAATAGTTGTAATACCTTCTCTTGTAGCGTCTGTATCGTAGTTAAATAGCCTGTAAGAATCCTTAGTCAATTCAGGCAAAGAGATAATATAGAACTCGTTTCTCCACAAGAAAACCCTGCAAAGAAATGGCTTTAGCAATGATTCTAAGAAATCAGAAATGTAAACAGATGAGTTTTCAATAATTCCATTACTTGATAGGTACAAAGGTATCTCACCATCTGTAAATACAGCATTAGCAGGAATCAATAGCTGTTCAAATACCCCATCATTAGTATCAAGCCTAGTCTCGTAAATTTCACAAGCAATATTGATTGGTCTTAAAACAGGGAATGTTTGACTTAACGCTCCAAAGAATCCTCCAATAAATGTGTTGCCAGAGAATCCATCAAAGTACTGCTCATTCACTCTCTTGGAGTCAAATGAATTTAATCCATCAGAAGCAGTAAACTCCATGACTTCTTTGATTGATACTTCATTTATGGTAACGGTAGAATTGTTTATGTATCCTTCCCAAAACAAAACACCTTCGATTAGAACTTTAACCTGCCACTTTCTATATCCTCCTTCAAGTATTTCAAAGTACTCGTCACGATTACCTACAAGACCAAAGTTAAAGTATGACCTTACTATTGGGTCAATCTCATCTTGACCAAAGTTTCCCCAACGGAATGAAAAGCCTGCACTATCTTTTTGTGTTGCAGAACCAACATAGCCAAACTCATAAATCTCTACTCTAATTAGCTGATTGGACTGATCATCAGTTTCAGTAAAGTACTTTAACTCATAAGCTGTATCAACAGGTGCAAAAGTTCCTGTAGCGGTAACTCTGAGCTTTACATCCCTTGATGGCATCGTAAATGTCCAAGGGTTAGTAAAAGAGCTTAAAAAACCGTTGTTGATGTTGTAGTTACTAAAAGTAAACCCAGAGCCAAATGTTGCAGCAATGGTCATTGAAATACCTTCCTCATAGGATGGTAAAGGAGGGGCACCATTAACTAAAATTGAACCAGTGCCTCCAGTTAGTCCCCAAATAAATCTGTATTCTGCCATTGGTCAAAAATACAAAAAAAAATAGGGATTATCTTGACTTATATTTAGTCTCATGTTAGATTTGTCTCAACATGAACAGGACATTGAAAGAATCATCAGATATTATAGCTAAGTGCATCGCTGAAATCAGGACAAATCCTGAGAACATCACCGATGAGCTTATTGAGAAAAGTTGCATTAAGTACGATGTCGATGAGGATCGCATCCGAAAAATAGCACTACTCAGAAAAAGAGTTTCATAGTAGTTATTTTGGGTTAAATGTTAGCAAAGACCTAGGTTTCTGACCTAGGTTTTTTTTATCTTATGTTTCTTCTAATTTGAGCCTGCTCAACAAAGAATAGCAAATCATCTGGGCCTTTAAGCATTACTTCTACTCCATACATTCCTGAGCTAACTGATGCACCAGAATAATCCATTGATGGCACTTGAGGCACAATTACTCCGTTAGTATTTGGCACAAACAACTCTGGTCGTTTCTCACCAACAATATAAGCTCTGCCTTTAGACACAGGGCCACCAAACTCTCTTCTGTTTGTAAATGTAGAACCTTGTCCTGCTGATGGTGAACCTCCTCGACCACCTGATTTACCAAATGCAGAGCTAATTAACGCAACCGCACCTGCAATAAATACAGGAAGTAATGCAAGTCCTACAGGACCTAATCCTTTTGCACCTTCAGTTGCGACAACAATAGCGTTACCAGTAGCTTGTTGAACATTAGCTGCATTTGCAGCAGCAGCAGCACCTTTTCTAGCTTGTGATTGAGCTATAATAGCTGCAATAATTTTAGGAGTAGCAGCAATTAATGTAGAAACAAATCCTCTTAATGCTCTATCTCCAATATTTAAAGAAGCTGCAATTCCTGCACCAAGAGAGGAAAATGCATCTATAATTATTTCTAAATTACTTTTTACTTGTTCTCCATTAACTAAATCTAATTCTTTTCTTAGTTCAGAAAGTTTTAACTGATATTTTTCTAGTTGACTAGTGTCACTCGTTACTCTTACTAATTTCTCATAAAGAGCAATTTCTTTTTCTAATTTTTCAATTATACCAGGTTCTTGTTTTCCAGGTAATTCTAGTCCTTGTAATTGATTTTCATCAACTTTAATTTCTGGAGATTCTTCAATCGTTTTTTTTAAGCCCCCATACTTTTCAATTAACTTATCTAAATAATCTGTTTGTTTATCAGTTAAAGATGCCTGCAAATCAAAAAATGTTTCTGTTTCTTTTGTTGCCTCTTTTGTTACATCTTTATAAAATCCTAATTGCTGATTTACTTTTACTAATAGTTCTCTGTATAATCCTATCTGTTCAGTAGCTAAAGATTTTTCTAACTCATTGTTTGAATTAGCGTAATCTCTAGTTGCACTAGAAATTTGATCTTTTAAAAATCCTTCTAGTAATTCAAGCTCTCCTTTTCTTAGTCTATTAATTTTACCAGAAAGAGCATCAACAACTTGTGATGCGTTTTCAAATGCAGGAACATCAATTAATTTACCACCAACATTTTCTGTTTTTAGTAATTTAACATCTTTTAATAACTTATTTAATAAGTCTTGAGCAAGTATTGAATTTGTATCTTTAAGTGACTTATTAAAATCATCTTGTGCTTGCTTTAATTCTTCAACAGGGCTTTTTGTTTGTTTAGCACTTAAAGCATAAGCAGTAAATGCAGCAGTTACGGCAGATACACCTAAAACAAGAAGATTAGCTGGGCTAATTAAGCTAGTAAAGAAAGATTTTAAAGCTGCACCTGTACTACCAGTTGTTCCTTTTAAAGCAGTTAATTGTTCTGCAAATTGTTGAATATTGTTACCTATACCAATAATTCCAAAAGGAGCATCTTGAATAATTCTGTTAAAAGCAATAGCTGAACCAGTAGCAGCTCCTGCTGATACTCTAAATTTATCAAATGATTGTGCTGAAGTATTTGCAAATGATTTGCCTAATGAATTAAGTCTAGTAAGTTCCTGATTTGTTTGTTCAAGCTCAGCATTAAAACTAGCAATCTGCTGCTCATTAGTTGCTTGACTTAATGACACTTTTAATGCTTTAGCCTTAGCAGTTAACTGCTCAATCAATCCAATCTTTCTCTTAAATCCTACATTGGATTTTTCAGAATCCGTAGCAGTTTCAGATTCAAATGATTTTAGACTTGCCTTTGCCTTGTTAAGGGCTGATTGCAAATCCTTTATGTCGGCAGTTAATCTTATTTGAAGCTCATTCATATTTCAAAAATACTAATTTTTAGCCATCTTATCTAAGAAGGCTTGTCTACGAGCTTTAATCATCTCTGGATTGAATTTCTTTTCACCCTGATCAGTAGGCAATGGGAAATACTGCTGAATAGATTTATTAGGACTTTTCTTTGGAATAGAAGTATAAACCTGATATGCTACAAGTCTATACTTTTCCCATTCTCTTGACTGACTTATCTGATGCCCACGCATAGTCAAGATAGTCTCAGCAAAAGTCATTTGATAAAAATTTCTAGGAAGTATGCCTAGTTCACCAAAACATTCTTGGCAAACATCAATCCAGGTTATTTTTTTTTTTCTAACACAGGATCACTAACTGATTCTAATTCCTTAATAGCAGGTAAGTCAACTCCCATAGAAGTCCAAAAAGTTTGCCATACAGAATAAATATCTCCTTCACTAATATCTGCAATCCATTCACCAACCTGCTCAACAGTTACAGATTCCTCAAATCCAACAACATAATCATTACCAATGATTCCTGCGTAAATCAATGTCTTAACAAGTAGAAAGTGATTCTTCTCATTAAGCTTCATGATTCGATTTAGCAAGTCCTCAGTCTCAAAATTGGCTTGCTCACCCTTGTAAATAATCTTGGCTAACTCAATAGCCGAAAAATTGTTAAAGCGTAAAACTCGGTCTTTACCGCCTATGCTTAGTTTTATTATTCCTGTCATGGCACTAATTTAGTAATAAATGTAACAAGCAAAAAAAAAGCCTCTAAAAAAAGAGGCCTTTTAACTAAACACAAACACGAAAACAGAAATTATGATGGAATAGCGTCATCAATAGGTCCAGAACCAGTGATTGTTACAGAGTATGTCTGATACTCAGGAGCAGTAGCAGTCTCATCAAACTGAGAGATAAATCCTTGACCATATCTGATGTAAGAGTTATCAAGTGATTGAAACTTAAATTTCTTGGTTGTTCTTGCGACCACAATATCAAAAATGCCTTCAGCAGAGATTTCACTTCCTCCTGGAGCAGTGTTTACATCGCCTTCAAAAGACATAGTCCAAGAAGCAGTGGAAGGAAGGTTTTGTACAAAATCACCAGTACAATCATTGTTAATTTCTGTTGCACCAACAGAGATTGAAAGAGATTTGGAAGAAGTACAAACTGCCAATTTCCAAGAAGGAGTTGAAGTCAAAGAGCTGTCGATGTAAACTCCAATATTTTTACTAAATAATTCGTTAGCCATAGTCGTTATCAATTATTATTTCAAAGGTATAGGATTTTTTTTTATTATCAAAGTGGTACAACTATGTGAGAATATGTCCTAACATTTCTGTAAATCCAATACTCACTTGTTCTTAATTGAACGCTATCTGATGTTGCAAGGTTGGTATTTCCAATCTTCCAGTCGTAGGCTGTAATATTGATGTCTACTTTATTAGTTGGATTTATTATTGCCTCAATGTCCTCTGCAATATCCAATGCCTGATCCATTCCTGTTGGCCTGGTAAAGCCAGTTACAATGTCTAAGGTTACATCAGCGTTAAACTTCTTGCAACTTGTGTTTGCAATTTCAGAAGTAGTAATGCTAGAAATAATCACATAAGGATATGGTGCCATCTCTGGAATTGAGAATGCATCATAAATTGGAACACCTATTTCTGGATATAGTGCTTGAAAATAACCAGCTTTTAATGCTTTTGATAAATCCATATTCAAAGATAAGGTTTTTTAACGATTTGTAAATCCAAACCTAGAACCCTCCTGCTTAAATGACAATCTGCATCTGCAATTAATTGTATTGGTCATAGAAGCTCCTTGAGTTGAATCACCAGGGTATGCCAACTGCTGACCATTGATAATAAAGTTGTCTTTGATTGGAATAAAGAACTTAGGGTCTGTAAACAAATGAGCATCTCTAGTCCTATCGTCACGGATTGCTTTCCAGGCTTTCTGCCAATTTAATCCTGAGCTTTCTAGTGCAAGAAGTTGTGCTTTACTCATTGCATTGGTAACTTCAGTTCTTGCTATTGTATTGGATCGTAGCTCTAGGTCTACTTGTCTAATTAAGTCAGCTATCTGCTGATTGCTTAGTCCTTGACTTCTGCTTTTGCCAATTAACTCGTTTACTCGCTTGACACCTGTCGATAGTACTTCTGCAATTCTAAATCCTATGTAGGTGCTAAGAAACCCATCCATAAGCTTTCTCCAGAAGGAAGTCATCTCGTTTACATCCTGAGGTGCAAGAGTACTTGCAACCTCATCAAAGATGTCTTTTTTGTTTATTTGTTGATTGGTTATTGGCTTGACAAACTCATTCCAAGTTAATGTGCCCTCATCATCCATTATAAGCTGATACATGGCTTGATACACCATAGATATACCTTGACCACTAACAGAGCCGATGTCTTGTCCTGACTCAAATAAACGGGCCATTTCATCGTACTGCTCATCCAATGCTCGGTTAATTAACCTAGCAAATCGTTTCTCAAAATAAGAATGTCTTGAAAGATATATTTTGTCAGTGTAGTTCATTTAGAACGATCATATATTTCTACTCCTCCCCAGAAAACTAAGAAGCAGAAAGATACTGATAAAAGATAAGCAAACGGCTTGTTGCACCATAGTGCAAACTCTAGGATTCCAGAGCAAATTGATAGGCACAGAAATGACAAAGCAATAATCTGTGCTAAATCCTTAAATTGTTTCATTGTGTTTGTAGAAGTTTCTTAATATTAGTTAAAGTTTTCTCAAACTCCAACCTTGCGTTCTTATATAAATAGCTTCGTGATGGTAAAGGATAAAATGGGTCTTGAGTTCCTTTGAATTGACTAGCGTATTCTACTAATCCGTATTGTTGTAAAAATGACTTATCTACCCTAGCTCCTGTTCCAAATTCAATAAAAGGAGCATAGTTTACATTATTGATGCCGCCAGCCTTTACAATCCAGGTTAATCCATTGTTTGATACAACAGAACGAATTGTTCCTTTTAATGCCCCAGTATCAACGGGTACATCTCTTTGTGCGTCAGCTTCAGTTCTTTCTGCCCACCCTCTAACTTCTTTATAGATGCCAGCCTGTACCTGTTCGGAGTACTTATCTAAATCCTGTAATAGAATATTAATCCCGCTAACCTTAACTTGGACTGCCATTTCTATTAGTTGTTTCCATTGCAGAGAATGCCTTGATAGTAACATACCTTCTTAATGGATCAACCTTTGGTGCAAGAGAAGTAAAGTAAAATCCTCTCCACTCAATCTGATCACCATTTTGAATTATAACAGAAGGGTTATAACGAATTACTACCTCAATTAAAGTTCCTAACTCTTGCTTTTGCACAATAGTGTCCACGCTAGGTGTAATCTCTCTAACACTAGCACCCTTTGGCTCATAGTAAGTAGATACGGTATTAATCAAATTCCCAGTAACAGGATTTTGAGTCTCAATAGACCTTTTAAATACCACTTTTTCTCGCATCATGGGAATACTATTCTTCTGTATGGATTAACTAACAACTTAACCTCGCTTAACAAATCAGGCTTAGAGTAAGCCTCTCTGTATTCGTAGTAATGGTAGGCTTGACGATAGATTGCTTGCTTAATTGCATCGTTTACCAAACTTGCATTTGTTATATAGGTAATATCGATGTCTTTACCATACTCCTTTAGCAAATCACCAAATAAAGTGTATCCTGCCGTAGTAATAGAAGTAATAGGCCCATAAGGCAACTTATAGTTCTTTGGAAGATGCAATGCCAATAGTCTTATGGTTCTAATACCCAAAGACTTCTGCATATACTGCTCAATGTTCTGTCTTGCAGACTTTAAAAACAACAAAATTAAATTGTCATCGGTATCAAAGTCAATCCTTGCGTAGTCCTTAAAGTCCTCCACATTGTAAGGTTCCACATAGTTTGCCTCACTTGTAAAAGTGACCTGAACTCCTGTTGCACCTTGATAGTCATATACTGGCAATATATCGCCAAGCATATCTTCGTTAAATTCGTAGCCTGCCATGTTGTAAAGATAATAAAAAAGCCTTGGATAAATCCAAGGCTCTTATTCTAAACTATTGACTTCTAATTAAGAAGCCAAAGTTACCTTAATGAACGCATTGTCATAGAACACAGGAAGTGCAACTCTCTCCTCAACACGAACCAAGATTACGTTCTTCTCAGCATCATCAGAGTTCTGATCGAAGAATCTAATACGAGGAGCCTGGCGAGTCAACAACTGAGCTTGGTTCCAATCACCAACGATACCAGTTCCTTGAGAAAGGTAAGAGTTAGAGAATACTGGAATACCAACAACATTAAGTTGACCAGTCAAAGGATTGACAGTTACAACACCTGGGAAGTCATACTCACCAGAACCAGCAGCCTTACCCAACAAGATGTTTACATAATCTTGGTTAGACAATACGATTCCAGTTGGAGTGTGAAGGTTGTTCTTCAACTGACGCAAAGCAGCATCAATCAAGATTTCAATGCTTACAGTCTTAGAACCGTTGTAGTTCTCAGAGTTAGCAGCATCAAGAAGCAAACCTTGGATAAAGGTGTCTTCCTTCTTCAACAATTCAGCACGACCTTTGTTCTGCAAGAATGAAGTCATCCAAGCCAAATCTTCAATCATAGATACAGGAACTCCTTTGATAAGACCTGCGATCCACTCGGCATCAGCCTGGTAAGTAGTCATCTTAGGCTCAATCTCAGGCTTAGAACCGTCTCCGTATGCCCAAGTGTTAGCTCCACCAACGGTAGCGTTTTCTTTAGGATACTTAACAAATTCACCAGACATTGTTCCTCCAGGGAGTACATTTCTGTAATGAAAAGACTCATACTTAACCAAGATTGGGTCTCTGAAGTCAGTTACGAAAGGCTCATAACCTGTGAAGTCAGAATAGTTGAAATCTTTCATGGTCATTTCCATGCCCTTACCAGATTTTACATTCTTAACCATCTCAGCGTGGTTAGACTTCAAAGTCTCATGCAAAGACCATCCGAAGTTCTTACGATCTACTTTAGCAGCAGATTTTTCGGTGATGTCAGCAAGAGCCTTATCCATTTCCATCTGGATGTCAGCGTGCTTAGCCTGCATATCAGCAGTAAGCTTCTCCATTGCGTCTTTAACTTTGGTGTCAAAGCCAGTAACGTCTTTTTCTCTTTCAGTAGAGAAGTTTTTCTTCAGGGTTTGTAGCTCTTCAGCTAGGAAGTCCTGAACTTCCTTAATTTGCAATTCTGCCATGATTTCTAAATGTAGATTTAAGTGATTCAATTAATTTATTACTATCCAAATCGGCTTTAACCTCTTCTAAAGTAGCAGGAGCTGGCTTTAGAACTTCGTAAAGTGATTTAAGTCTTTCTTCTAGTTTGACAAGTGTCTCATCCGTAGCGTCAGAAGTCTTTACAAACTTTTCAAGTCTGTCAAGATATTCAAACGCATCGGTCTCAGATTTCAAGTCAATAAATGTAGTCTCAGGATTAGCTCCTAGAAACTGTACTGCTGATCCTTCGTACATAATTACTTCTTTAATAACATTAGCTTTTCTATTGCCATCAAAGTACTGCTTGTCCTTAGGAACTGCAAATCCAAAGCTATGCTGGTTGATAAGTCCTGACTCTACCATTTTCATGAAGTCAACACCTAAGCTATGAGTGCCAATCTTAGCCTCATATCTCAATCCATTCATATCCTCTTCCAAATTGGTAATCAAAGCAACAGATTTCCTTGAGTCATGGTCTAGCAAATACTTAATTAGCTTTTTACCATTAGGGCCACGCTCTTGAATTGTCTTGGCAAATGCTCCTCTTTCGATCACATCACCATCCAAATCTTTGTTACCAAACATTGCAAAATATCCAGAAACAATTCCTTGTTTCATGTCCATATCTTGAAATCCTTGATTAATACCCTTAGTTAGAAAACCCATATTGCTCTGTTCTTTTATTTCACCTAATTCCCTCAGTTTACTTCTGCTCCACGATAGTGCTGCCTTTCCTCCCCAGGCATCGTACATTAAAAGTCCGCAGCCATCATCATAAGAGCTTGAAGATTGTAAATCAACTTCATGCCTGCTAAGATAGCTATACATCCGCTTGATTGTATCTACTGATACAGGCTCGCCTTTTGCAAGCTGATTTGCTCTTTGCTTCCCAACATCTGTGCCACATGGCCCCCAGCCGTTCTGCTCAACATATTTAAGAACCCTTTTAGCGTTATTTCTAACTGCTTCAGGATAATCTGAATAGCTCTTCTGCTGAATAGATGTCAAATCGCAATCCTGATTCATACACAAAGATTGAAAAAAACTATCAAACATACAAACTCATAGAAGGTGACTAATATTTCTTCTTGTATCCTGTCCACTCTCAAACCGATAGTAGTGAAATAAGTATATACCTTTAGCGATACCAATTCGTAACCTTTGTCTCATTATCTGCTTACAGAAATGATAGTCAAAGAAATGTCCTTTAATCTGGATGCCCCCTTCAGGAATACCACCTACAAGTTCCCATGTCTTCTTACTAAACAGCATAAACAAGCCACCAATAACCTGGTTATGAAACATCACATTACTTCCATGCTCATTGTACAAATCAACTGCAATCTTTCTGTGATTCATAATATCTGAGTCATCGGACTTCTGTCCTCCAACTAACTGATAGTGTAAACCAAGTCTGTTAGTCATGCAGCCAACCAAATCAAAGTCTCCTTTCTGGGCTATATCCTCGCATTGCTGATATATCTTTTCATGATACATCGGCAAAGTATCAATGTCTCTAAGACAAATCCAATCATCCTCAGGCAAGCCACGAATCAAATCGTTTATTGCTTTTCCTATGTTCTTGTCCGATCTACCAGGGGTTATGTGATGCACCTGTACGCTCTTCTTAATCTCTACCTTTCCCTTGTGCTGATTTATAGTAACGAAGGTTGCCATAACATTATGTGGCTTAATATTCTCAGGTTTTAGCATACACATTTGCATCACATACGGAAATGCTAACTCATCTCTGCTTGTGTATTCCTGCACTATGTTCCAGACACCATCCATCAGCCTATTCTGATTCTGATCACGATTAGACCGCACAAAGAAGTTAGTCTCTAGCAATCCTGCCTTATCCTTAAACCTATTCTCTAAGTAAAACCTAAACTGCCTTTTTATTTGATCCTCATTTACCTTGCCTTGAGCTACTAATTCAGTAGACCTAGTATAAACATCTATGTGAGCACGATGGCTAAACCATATCGGGAAACTAGGTGGCTCATGCACAAACGAAATATTCGCATCAGCATAGCACACCAAATCGTATTCACTTAAATACAAATGTGATAGAAGCTTATACTTCCTAGACTCCTTCTGTCTATCTGTAACACCGTTTACAACTCTTATCTGCCATCCATCAACCTTTATCTCTGAATTATCGGTAAATAACACAAAGTCCCACCCCTCATACTTAGGAGCAGGACTTACATCATCGTAGTCTCCAAACAAGACCGAATAAATTACTTTCATCTTAAATATCTCCAAGTTCGCTCCTCGTAAAAGTTATGGTTCACATTTGAGCTTCCAAATCCAAATATACACTCCTCCTTGTCGGCCATAATACCAGGAAACTGCTCTGTCAAGTACTTATCTAGCGTTAACCTTTTATTTTTTAGTCTTGCCTTAACTTTATCTGTCGCAAACCAATAGAATGATCCAGAGTAGTGAAACGGATACGGAACATAAGGAGGGCATGGCAGTAGCTTAGCACAAACACCTGCAAATAGCTTATCTCCCAACACAGGTGGTGTAGTCAAGTTCTTTCTATACAGATGACTAATCCAAATGTCCAACCCAGACCATTGCGGTCGAGTAACTCCCTTGCAATGTGCGTAGAATGTCATCCCCCCATTTATCTCTACCAATGAGTCTAAGAAGTGCGTACACTCACCAAACTTAGCATCGTTCTGCACAACTCGATATTCGCAATCTTTTGGCAGCATATCTACAATAGGTGCCAAAGAATAGTTATTCTTGACAGCTATCTTTACAATCTTTTGACCATCAAACACATTCCAATACTCCTGCAAGAACCTTAGGTTCAATACATGGAAATGGTTTAACCACCCATCGTAGTAAATAAAGTAGATTAAATTTTTTCTAACATCAGAGTCCATGTAGTAGGGGTTGATGGTTTCTCTAATACCTTGTAGCCTAACACCTTCCAGAACGCAATCCATTCGTCTTCCTGCTTGATGTTAATATGGCCCCACTCCGCATCGTTAGAATTAGTATGTGGAGTTGAGCTAAACAATATAACCCTAGGCTCAATAACATCAATCGCATTCTTAATCTCCTGGTCTGTCATGTGTTCAGCTACCTCAATAAACAGCATCATCTCTGCTGCCTTCGGTCTAGCAATAACCTTCAACTCACTATACTCTGCCTTGCAGTAATCTCTGTGGCTCTTAAACACATCTAGTGCCAGAATCTCAAATCCTTCCTGTCGCATCACTTCACTATACACCCCTGTGCCACATCCGTAGTCAATCACAGTACTTGGCTCAAAATTCTTGCAGTAGTTAGCTACACTTTTAGCCAAGCCTACAAATAGCTCATTGTTCATTGTTAGGTTCAGAGTCTCAATCTCTGCCTTGAGAAATTCTTCTTCAGTTATCATCGTGTTTATATTTAGTTATGGCATTACAGATAGCAGCTTTATAGTCTGCTCTATAATATCCTTGGTACTCATTCCCTCCTTAAACTCAAATGTATAGTCCTCGGCCTTACACCAGCAAGTATACTCCTCACCTAACCTCTGAGCCTTGACAGTGATAATCCCGTCAACGGCCTCGAAGTTCTTAGTCAAAATCTTGGTCTGTATCATCTTCTTCGATGTCTTGGTCTTGTCTAGGTACATTTCTACCAGTCGGTACAGTCTCAACATCCAAGTCTCCACCTTTCATGTCAGACAACGGCATATAGTTCGTAGGAACCAACACCTGAGTCTCATCGACAATCGTTCCGTATCCTAGTGCCTCACGGATCTCATCCTGGCTAAACACCATAGCCTGACGCATCCAATGTACCAACTCCTTCTTATCGCCTTCCAATTCAGGATATACATCAGTATCAGACATTACAACTAGTGTGTTATCACCATACCACTGTCTAGCCATCTTAGTCCAAACATCATCCATCTTTCTCAACAGCGGCAATACGCAGTTAGTAATCACTCGAGTATCTCCAGTCTCACTGTTCGCCAATGTTCCCTGCGGACTCAACAACTGAGATGGGTATCCGTAGATGTTCGCTATCTGTCTCTCTAAGTCTGCGTTAAAATCCAAAATACCCATGTCCACAGGACTCAAGCCTATCTGTACCCACTTCAAATCACTCGGAGTCACAACTATGTCTCCAGCGTTGTGGGCACCCATGTGGTTCTGTCTAAACGAATCGTTAATAGCAACCGCCTGCTCAGCAGTCAACTCACTCTGATCGCTGTGCCGTGCATTACCACTCACAATACCACTTGGCCCCATGTTCGCAAACAATGACCCCTGAGCTACATCAGCATATCGCTTCTGAGAAATAATATTTACACTAGACCTTAATGGACTCAATCCCCAGAATGTACTCTCGTAGCCTTCCCATTCAGAAACAGGGTTAAAGTACTTAAAGTGAGCTATCTGCTCATTCGGGATAACATTATCAAAATTATATGTAATCGCATACCCTGCCAACGGCTGAGTTCTTTCTCCTGACATTACAGGCTTCACAGTCGGACTCGGAACACTCCACAACTCAATCGGCTGCTTCGCTCTAACTCCTACACCAGGTACACTAGCGTAAACTATCGCATTCCCCGTAATCAACAAATACCCTGCAACCTCTTCTCTTAACTGTCTGCCAGTACTAGTCGGGTTGGGCATATCCATCAACTGCAAGAACGGATGCGATTCAATCGACTCAAACGCTTTAACCCTCAACTTGGCCAACTCAGTAGCATTCTCCTTAGTCTTTAGGTATTTTCTTTTAGCGTAATACTTTTCTGCAAATCGCTTGTCCTTAATCTTATACAACATCGGAGCAGCATCCGCACTCTTCTCTACAATCTTAGAAACTACTGACTGAACAACAGGAATAGCTTTATATGCTTTATCAATGTAAATACCATCCTTTGCATCGTAAGGCATCCATACACCCTTAATATACTGCCATTGCAAAGCCACAGGTAAACCTGCCTCCTTAGTTCTAAACGCTTTCAGTAGATTCATCTATATCTCACTTTTTTGTAAAAGTACTAATTTTACCTAAATAATTTTCCTTTTATCAATACAAACCCATCACTACGCTTTTTAACCATCAACTCAGTAAATCCCCATACCAACGCATCCACTCTATCGGGTGACTTCCCCTTGTCTGGATCAAACGTTACCATCTGACTCTCCAACAGTGGGAAAGACCCAACATGGTACACCTGACCCTTCTCATACAACGAATACACGGGCTCCGCTCTCACATATTTTCCCTTTGTAGCCGATACCAGCTTAATCCTGGTAGTCGATCCCTGTGCCTTCAACACAGCCTCCACCATGTCTCCACCCTGGTTCTTCTCTGCAACAATACAATCTGCGTTCCACCTAAACGCTGCGTCATTGGCAATCTTAGCCCAGTGGTTCGGTGAGTACTTTCCACTCAAATCCTCCAACACATACCCAAACCCCTCCTTACACTTACCTACCACAATAATACCCGTCTCATCACTATTCATGTTCGCAGTAACCGCTGGATCAAGAGCAACAACAATCCGCTTTAAGTTCGGAGCCTCGTCAATCCTTGCCTTGCCAATAATCGCCCTGTTCCACAACATCCCCTCCGCATCATCCAACCATGTCCCCATGAACAAGTGCTCATACCTTGCCCTATTCTCTCGCTTAGTCTTCTCGGCAGCCTGCACAAACGAATCACTCAGATTAATCTTATTCTCCAAGTATGTCGTATGAATATATGTAGTATCCTTCCGCTTTTTCTTTACAAAGTCGTTATATATCCAATGACTCTTGTACGACGGGTTCATCACCAATATAACCCTGTTGTAAACATCCTTAGCTCTAATACTCAAGTCAACCTTATCAAATATCTCAGGGTCTGTCAGTTCCTCGGCCTCATCCACTACCCATGTCGACAAGCCTGCAATCGACTTCAAGTTTGCGGTGTTCACACCACTACTAGTCTTAATCCCCCTGAACAATATCTTTGAACCCGTCAGCTTATTTATAATCTCACTCTGAGTCACATCAAAGTCATTCATCTTGCCCATAATCTCAATCTTATCTAAGAACTCTGGAATAATCGAAATAAACGCACTGACCAAGGTGTATCTAGTGAAAAGAATCACATGGCCCTTCTCATAAGTCAAGTTCAACAGAAACAAAGCCAATGTCCATGATTTACCACTTCCTCTACCTCCCGTAATCAAATAGTACCTGCTATCAGGCTCTTCGTAGAATAATGGCTTGTAATCGTCTAAAAGTTGAATCATAGCTAAATTAATTAATTCGGGAAATCGATTTTACGTTTGATTCCTATACACTCAGAAACATACCCCCCCCTAGGTAAATTAATTAATTGGGGAAATCCACTTTTCAACCCGTTCCCGTACACTCACAACAAGGGGTACCCCCGGGGCTTATTCGCCTATGCGGGTATGCGCATATATAAGGTTGGTATTCATGTAGTTATATCTTCTTCGCTCACTACCTTTGCCGCTTCGATAGCTATATTCCTTCCGATCCATTGAATAGGCGGTGCAATTTTTTCCCCGTTGCTAGTCACATCAATTTGCTGTTTAGGTAGGCCAAAGCGGTAACTAAGCCAAAGCTTGAGGGCTTGCGTGTCACCTTGTTGGCACTTGTATAGCAGTGCATCCCATATTTCTTGAGGTGCCGCCAAAGCGTCCATTTGTTCTATGAGCTTGACCTCCAATATCTTAGGAGGTCGACCGCTGTTTGGTCTAGGTCCGCCTCGCTGTTTCTTATCCATATATTACAAAGGTTTGCATTAAAAAATAGGTTTAAATTGGTTAACCAAACCAAAGGTACTTTAAAAAAAATATACTATTCCATTAAAAATACTTTACAATTTACTTGCAATTAATTACAACAACTTGTAATATTGCTTCATGTTTAACCCTAACTACTTATTTATGACAGACTTACTAATTATCACCAGCGGCACGGCGTTAATTTTCGCCTTAACTTATTTCTTAACTCCAAAACAAAAAACAGCATGAAAAAAGCACTGAAAGCGATTGGACTAGTCATTTATTACATTATAGCCTTAATCCCAATTTTTATTTTGGGTTACATGCTCGGCTTAAAACTTATTTAATCAACACTAAACAAAACAGAACATGGAAAATTTAAAACAGGCAAAGGAAAAATTAGAGTATCTACGGGCCAAACTTAGATTGGAATCAATAAGCTACGGCGAATTGGTAGAGCTAGGATATTTAGTTAAATACATTGAACCAAATGATATTGAATTATTGGAAGCCGCGGGCGTTCCTGAAAAAAAATAATTAAAACTCAAAACACAAACAAGATGACAAACCAGGAAAAACTAAATTTAGTAATCGCTAAAATCAAAGCGATCAAGGGCAATGTGGCCGCAAAGCGTGACCGCATCAAGTACTACACCGAAAGTCTAGACCTAGGTAGATTTGATAAAATAGATATTGAGCAAATTGAACGCTTTGATTTCGAGAAAGAAGTAATAAACAGACAAAGAGCAATTGATCTACAGAAAAAATGTAGATCCAAAGTAAAGCCCTACAGCTTGCAAGAATTTGAGAAGGATTTTAATAAAGTCAAAACTATAATAACAAAACTATAATAACATGAAGCGCATAAATAATGACATAAACGGAAACCCTAGATACGTAATAAGCTTTCTAGACTTATTAACTGTAGCGGATATTCAAGGCCTTGACATAGACCAAAAATTTAATTTAGCCCTCCAAAAAGCCCGCAAAGTAGGCGGTAAAATTTACCGTGGTAAGGACTTTGGAGGCGGTATAGTTATCCAATCTTTTAACATACTACAAACAATAAACAAAGTTAACGGGCTTTAATTAGCCCTTTTTTTTAACCCACAAAACTACAAAAACATGAAAGCACAAAATTTACTAGGCAAAGGAAACGCAAAGCTTATCAAAACAGCTGAAGCTTTCGGAGTACAAATATTCAATTTTTCCATACCAGCTGGAAACGACAAACTAAGCGGGAAAATAACTTGCCCGTTCGCTGGTTCTTGTTTTAAGCTTTGCTACGCTAAAAAGGGAAATTACCGTTTTGGCAATGTACAACGTGGTTTGACCTACAGATATGAGACTAGCAAGCAAGAAAATTTTATTGAGTTAATGAATAATGAACTTGCGAAGCTTAAAAAGGATAAGCAAATATATATCCGCATCCACGACAGCGGGGACTTCTACAGTCCCGCATATTTTCAAAAATGGCTAGAAATAGCCCGCCTTAATCCAAGTATCCGATTTTATGCATACACCAAATCGCATTCGTTTATTCGTGGAATAGAATTGCCTGAAAATTTCGATCTTATTTTTTCCCTTGGATCAACAAAGGACGAATTGATAGACCAAGAAAAAGAAAGGCATTCTAGAATTTTCTATAGCGTAGACGAAATGCAAGCCCATGGATATACAGATAGTTCCTATTTTGATCTTTTGGCTACAAAATGGCATACTGCAAACAATAAAATAGGTTTAATCATTCATTAAAATAACATGCTTGATCTATTCCAATAACCCGATAAACAGCCCGCTAAATTGCGGGCTTTATTGCTTGCATACATTCCAAAAATAGACCGTTCAATTTTAGCCTATTTTAAGCCCTTTTAAGCCCTTCAAATTTCTAGCTATGTAACCACACCAAAATAAATATATCGTTCCGCTACGGGCCTAAAAATGCCCTCCTTTGCCTTCCTAGGTTTCAAGGTAGCCATGCCATGCACGGCCCCGAACGGGACCCGAACGGGCACGGGCACCCCATACCCCCATAGTGTAAAACATGGCGGTTTGACCCATAGTGTAAAACATGGCAGAAAAATACCCATAGTGTAAAACAAAACCAGGTTTACCCCCTGGTGGAAAATAGAACCAGTTCGAACTGGTTCGACCCCCTGGTATAAAACAAAACCATAGTGTAAAACAAAACCATTCAGCCCAGAATATTACCCTTAGTGTAAAACAAAAATAAATTTGACAATTCCCTTGCATTTGTTGTGCAGACTCTTGTACATTTGCTTTATAATCACTTAAACACAAACAACATGTTAACAGATCACCACTTTATCCTTGAGCAGTCTGGGTTCACCCTGGAGCTCGAATCCTTCGCCAACGAAGGCATTGTCCTAGACCTTTACTTCGGTAACGGCAAGTCTGTCACCATGGAGCTCTACGATGAGCTCAATGAGCGTTTTACAGACCACTATCGGGTCGTATGCTCAATCCTAGACCCTTTTATTGTTGAACAGTTAGAAGCCAATGTACGCCAATGCTTTACGAAATGATGACCGCCACCGAGTACGGAGTACTACGGGGCTTTACCGAAAAATCTACCAGGGTTCACCAGATTATCCGCTCTGGAGTCTGGCCAGAAGAATGGGTGTATCCGCCTAGAAAGCTAGGCAATCAATGGGTAGTTTTTGTTAGTTCAACCTGGATCGGCAATGGTAGAGGAAATAATTGAGCAGTGGATACTGGAGAACTTCGGTGAAGTACCCCATAGTATAAAAATAGAAATTCTTAAAACCTTCGAGCTGTACTGGGATGAGTTTAACTTCCCTTATGCAGAGATAAAAACACTAAACAAATATAAACACTTAAAACCATGAGAATAGCAGACGAAAATCCGATTATTGACGCTCTTTTAGAGCAAGGATATCACATCGAAGAAGTACGGGATATTATTGTCCACATACACGAGGAAATAAGGATGAGAACTGACATAGAGGAAATTTTTGATATGTACGGCCTTAGCCTTGATCTATTACACGAACTAAACAGAATATAACATGGAAGACCTAGTAAAAACACTAGACCAATTAATTGGAGAATTGTACATAATTAAAACACGAAAATCATGAAAGAACTTATTGCTATTCAAAACGAGCTTAAAGCTCCCAAGAGCCAATTCAATGCATTTGGCAAGTACAAGTACAGAAACTGCGAGGACATCCTGGAGGCTCTCAAGCCATTGCTTCTAAAGTACGAATGCACCTTGACTATCGAGGATGAGGTCAAAGAAGTTGGTGGTATTGTATTCATAGAAAGTACTGTATCTATACAGATAGACAAAGAAGGTAGAACGGAAGGCAGAGCAGTTACAGCCCAGGCAGGCATCGACATTAACCGCAAGGGTATGGATGTGGCACAGTCGTTCGGTAGCAGCAGCTCGTATGCTCGAAAATATGCACTCTCGGGTCTGCTATTAATAGATGATACAAAAGACCCTGATTCAACCAACGATCATGGTGGTAAAAAAGAGGAGTTAACTCCAGCACATGTAAAGTGGCAGGGTGCTAAGGATTCTTTAGCCAATGGCAAGGTATCTATGGAGCAAATTAAGTCGGTTTATAATTTAACAGCACAAAACGAAAAACTATTATTATCATGAACTTTAAATGCAGAGCAAGTGCCCTTGGCCATTTGATGACCAACGCACGGAGTAAAACAGAATCTTTGTCACAGACTACTAAGAGCTACCTGGAGGATTGGTACAAGGAACAGATTTATGGACTAAAGAAGCAGATCAAGTCTAAGTACATTCAGAAGGGATTGGCACTAGAGGATACGGCTATCGAGTTTTACTCGGTAGCTATGGAGAAGGACTTTATGATTAAGAACTTAGACCACTTTGAGGATGATTTCTTCACAGGTACTCCCGATTGTTTTCACGATGGTATAGTCTATGACTTTAAAACCTC
>Ga0181349_1000282_pt1 | contig 21641 bp, 40 predicted proteins | sample Su13VDMM110SD_FD_130106 | JGI IMG/M metagenome (GOLD analysis project Ga0181349, IMG submission 130106) | Freshwater viral communities from Lake Michigan, USA - Su13.VD.MM110.S.D | ecosystem: Environmental > Aquatic > Freshwater > Lake | place: USA: Michigan | collected 2013-07-16 | reverse complement strand
TATTTATAAAAACCAATGGAGACTATGAGTTTCAATGAGTCGTCCTCGATGACATCCATCAGCTACAGTCCGTCAGTCGATGGAATGTCCCAGAACAAACAGGACCCGAACGTGAAGATTCCAGAGGGTCTTATCATGCCGCCTCCACCGCCACAAATAGAAGAAAATAAAGTTGAGGAATCTAAAGGAATGGCGGACTTTTCCACTCCTATTGAAGAGCTCGTAGCACCAGGCCCCGGTCAGATGCTCCAAGACGAGATGATGGGTCCATCCATGATGCCCGTGCAGGCCAAGCGGGCACCTCGCAACGAGGGTGGCTCCAGCCACAAGTCTAACAACCCCCTGGGCCTGACTGACGAGCAGTACACAGCCGTCATCGCAGGTCTCTCTGGCCTAGCAGCCTTCTCCAAGCCTGTTCAGGAGAAACTCATCGATATGATTCCTAGCATGATTAAGGATGGGAGTGACTCGCTGTCAGCGACCGGGATGGTCATCATGGCTCTAGTGGCTGCACTCATCTTCTACTTTGCCAAGCGTGCCCTCGTCCAGAATTGACTCGAAGGGTCAGATAAAAAAAATAAAATTATTATAGAATGAACTTCAACCTGTCAGTCTTTGTGGTGGCGCTGGTGATGCTCATGTACGGCTGGTCATCATTCAACCCAGTGATGATGGTACTGTCTGTCATGCTCATGTGGCTAGTTTGGCGCAACCTACGACCGAACGACCGAGTCCCCGCAGTACTTGCTGGAACCACCGGAATTGTCGTAGATGCCGAGTGAGTTGCACAGAGCCTTCAGGTCCTTGAAGTTTGACCAAAATTTTGTAGTGTGGTCGTACTCGGTCACTGTCATGTGCGCAAGCTCGTGTAGCAAAACATAGAATGCGGAATTTATATCGTCCCCTGCCAGACAGATACATATTTCATACCCCTTGTTCACGTTATAGCCTATAGGGCCCTTCGACTTGTCGTGGTCGACCAGACCCGTCACTATGGTCCTGTTCTTGAGTCTGTCCCAGCGCGGGTCGGTGTTCGCCCCGCTGTGCAGATAGGCCAACAGTGCACTGTACTTTTCCTTAATTGCAACCATAAGTGGTGGCTGCCTGTGTGTCGCTAGTATGTATACAAGGATGGCCGCCAGTACCAGGGCCAACATCTACTATTACTTTACAAAAATAAATTTTGAATAAATATCTGAGATGAGACCGGTCGGTTCGGGGACCATCGGCTCCCACATGACGCATTTCATTTTTAAATTTTCTTTGAGTTTTTCAGGATGGAGCAGGGGCTCGACACGCTCAACCCCACTGTAGAAAGGACCGTCGACGAGTCGGACTCGGAGGAGCTCCCCGTCTCGTACGGCTGTGTTACCGAGACGGTCCCGGAAGTACTCACACGGAAGCCGGTCAGGGTCAGGGACAATGCCGATGAGTCGGCCCCCCTTCTTGAGGTTCTTGATAATACCCTGGATGCTTTCTTCAAAGAGCTCTGGGCTGGCCGCGATATAATGAAGAGAAAAGTTGTAACAGATGACGTCAAACGGCCCACCGGTTACGGAGCATATATCACCAACCTGAAAAACAGGAGTCAGACGCATAGACTTTGCTCGTTCCCGAGCTTCCGTAACAGACGCGACATCTGGATCGAGACAGACCAGCTTGCGAGTGGGCCACTTCTGGAGGTCGCCGCCGCGGCCGCACCCACAGTCCAAGACGAAATCGCTCGACTTGACGTGCTGCTGAATAAGCTGCCGTTTGAATGAGTTGTGCCGCTTGCGGAGCTCCTCGGAAGGCACCACTGGGAAATGAATCTTAGTTTGTTCCATGCGTTATTTACTTAAAAGAATATTGACAGTATTGTTTAAATGGCTTCCACCGTTGACACTCTAACTTGCGATTACACGACAGTTCCAGGCCAGCTGTATGCTTGCATCTCATTCGTTGGCCCGGAGCAGCCCCAGAAGAATGACTTGCTCGGAATGAAGATTCGCGGGTGCTTCCCGGACCGCGAGAGTGCTGCTGCGCACTGCAAGCGTCTGCAGAAGGAGGACAGCACGTTCGACATTTACGTGGTTGACATGTACAAGTGGCTGCTGATTCCTCCCAAGGCGGACGCCGTCGAGGATGTGCACTATACCAACGAGAAGCTTGAGGAGATTATGACCAAGTACCGCCAGAACTCCGCCGAGGCTTCTGCCCACTTTGAGAAGCGCAAGCGCGACATGTTGGCCAAGCCAGGTGCAGACCCCGACATGCCATTCATCGATGCGTCCGACGAGAATTCCAAGTTTTACACCAAGCCTGACGTACCACCCATCCCTCACCCGGCCGAGGTTCTGGAGAAGCTTCAGAAGGAGTTCCCGGACAAGCCCATCGAGCTGCTGGTCAAGATGGCTGACGCAGAGGTCCAGCTGGAGATTGAGCGCCGCAAGAACTCTCCCACGGAGGTGACGGTCAACACAGTCTCTCAGTAAAAAATAATTGATAATATTAAATGGGTTTCATGAATTTGGCCAGAGCGGCCAAGGCTAAATTCAACGCCACTGCAAATGCGCGTGCAAGACTGGCGGCACAGGCTGCGGCTGCCAAGGCACGCTGGAACGCCGGGGCACAAGCGCGTGCTAATTTCGCTGCCAGGGCAAAAGCGGTAGCTTCTCAGGTGGGCACAGCTGCAACCCAGTTCAAAAACAGGATGACTGGTCCGGGCGTTGCTGCAAACACCCGGGTGGCTAACGCGGCAAAGGTTGCAGTCGCAGCGAATCAGCGGGTGATTGCCAACCCTATGGCACCTGCGGCGATTGTAGCGGCAACTAACGCAAACAAAAAACTCAATGTGGCCATGGTAAATGCCGCAAGGATAAATAATAAAATTGCACCAAAGTAAATGCTACGTTGGCTAGCAGTCGCTATAGTCCTTTATCTGGTCTGGAAAGCTATGAGCCGGAGGGAGAATATGAAGTCAGAGGCGGGTATCTATGACGCACAGTTTTTCGCCGAACAGGACTCTCAGCGCCGCGAAAACCCTATGGTGGGTATCCTCCAAGAGGATGTCTTCAAGAATAATCAGGGACGCACCGGCAGCTTTGTACCGGCAGACCCCATGAGTGGTCTGGCTATGTACGCCGTCACATGAATCCAACGCCAGGCAGGCGTCCAGACACAACTGGAGAGAGAACCACTCTTTGTTCCTTCTCCAGGTGTTGAGGCCAAATTGATATTTGACCAAGGGTTGATAAATTCTGAGCTGCTCAAGGCATGCCCTTGATGATGACTGGTCGCATGTTCATGAGCAGAGCGCCAATTATAATGCCGAGCAGAATCCAGTGCCACTGGATGCTCGACATGAGGTCCTGTCTAGGCTGAAGCTGACCGGGATAGAGCATCTGTGGGAAAGGAGTGTGGCTGGCTCGGCGAGGCTGACTGTCCTCGTGGTCGTCGAGCTCCTGCGGCTGCGGGTACTCCTCGCTTCTTGACAGGAATGGGGGCGGTTGTTGTCCGACGTCCATTCTTACTAGTCTCTACTTCATCCTCGCTTTTATCTGAATCGTCTTCATCATCTTCGATAAAATCATCTAGACTGCCATCGTTGTCATCCTCAAGTTCCTCGGCTGAATAAGAAACAACCGACCCAACTTCAGACTCGGAGTCGTCATAGTCCTCCTCGGCGTAATCATCCTCAACCTGCTCGACCGGCTCATAGCGGGTGGGTGGCTTTGAAATTCGTCCCGAGCGTGTTCGGGTCTCTGACTCCATTCTGTGAGTAATAAAGTATTGTATCGTTTAAGTATCTTGGGTTAAAACGAAGTCCTTTTTCAAGTACTGTTTGTTGTATCAGCGTCTCGCCTTCCAGACCCATCCGGTTTGTGATTTCGAGCATCTTGCCCTGAATCTCGCCGTCATCTGCGCGCTCTATGTACAACGCAAGGTCCTTCACGGCGTCTATGGCCCGATAAAGGTGCTCCGAGGCTAGCTGTGGGTTTTTTTGAACCTGTTCTTCAAATCCATTCACGTGCAAAACAAACAGGTTCCAGAGCTCGGGGTTGAGTCCTGAGTACGGATGGACCTCATCAACGTATGAATGAAAATGAGTCGTGCCAACTCGGGGGAAGAATATCCAAAATAGAATTACTAGAAGGACTACCCACGGGAGCAACATCTTTCAGCTGCTCTACTACTGTAGGGGGGAGATTATGTTCACGCCCCGAAAACTTGGCACACTCCTCATCAAAGCACCGCTGGTTGATTGTACCCTTGTAAATGTTGAACCAGATGTGGTTACGCTTGTGACAGTCGGCGACCCGCTCGCAATAACGCGAGTCCGTCTGTACGTACCACCCCCCCGTCTTGTCGTTCCGTATAATCTTTTTGACTCGCGCACGCCCCTGCCCATCCATGTTCCGACAGATGAAAGCCTCGAGCGCAGAGCTCGTCGCCTCGTCAGCAAACGTCTGCTCGTCAGACTCATCACTCACCCTGATGCTAAACAGGTCAAGCAGGCCCGCATCAAAATCCTTCTTGTACTCTTCGCCGCCAAGCACCTTCCATGGAACGTACGGGTCCCCTGTAGGCTTCTTGTGCGACCAAATCATCCGGAGACCACTGCCGCCATAGACGCTCGCGTCAATCACCTTGGACCAGTCGGTGCCACCCTCCGTCTCTGGAAAAGCCGACAGAATCTGGGTACGCAGCGTGAGAGCAGAAGCACGAGTCACATTCTTGTCCGGCCAGTGCACGTGCACACCCGTCTTGATGCCCTCGGCGCACGCTCGCGGACGCGTACGGGCAATGCAGCAACGACCACAGTCAACCACCTCGTTCAGTGCCTTACAGATGCGCTCAATCTCATCCTTGGAGAGCGCCTCTGTAGCCTTGTAGTCCAAGTCTACAAAAAACTTGAAAAGATTTGTTTTTTGCTCAACTATGTACAGCTTGTGTCCATGGGTTACGTCAGAGATGTACGCTCGGTAAAACTCATCAATATCTTCCGTGGGCACAAACAGCATACCGCCATCCATCAGCAAGTGTGTGAAGGGCGCGGCTGGGACCAACCATTTGCGTACACAGCTCGACATACATTGTTTTATGGTTATTCTTTTAATACTCACTCTTCGTCCTCACTACTCGTGTCGTCCAAAACTAGAATCTGCCATAAACTCTTTTCTTTCTTTTCTTTCGGCGGAGGGGGTGCCTCTGGCTCTGGCTCTGGCTCGGTCACCTCGGGCTCAGCTTCCTCAAGCCTCTGGATTTCGTAGTGAAGCTTCTGGACTGACAGTTTCTCGAGCTCCTTGGGATCGGTGCCGTCGTTGCGCAGCTTGGCCAGACGCTCTGCCAGACGCTCCTTCTTGACAGTCATATATTTTAAAACTTTTTATTTTTTGTTATGAGATTACGCACCGGGTCCCCGTCGAGCAGTAACCGAACCTCCTTTAACAGCTCTACGTATATTATTGAATTTTTTCTGTTGTGCAAAAAGTGCATTAATATTTGTCATTCGTGTTAAATAATTAATTCTATTTTTAATATTTTTAATCAACTTGGCGTTCTCCCTGTTAAGCTGCGTCAGAGCTACTTTAAGCCTGTTGATTTCCTGACGCGAATGCCAAGCAGGAGAGCGTGTCATGTTCACACGTTCCCTGTGATTCATTAATATGTCTAAATATTTTTTTTAGAAATTATTAATTCTGTAGTTCTGGCCGCGGGGTTCTTGGAGTTGATGGCACGCCGAGCGCTCACCTCGGTCGTGTCGTACCCTGCAAAATCTTCTCGAACAAGAGCCGTAGCCGAGTTGCTCATGACCCAACTGGCCGGTGAACCTTTTAAAAAATTAAAAAACTTTTTGTGGTCGAACGATTCAGCTGTGTACCCGGTGAAGGAGGTGGCCGTCTCCGGGGCATATGGCGGATCCACGTATACAAAGTCTGAAGGACCACATCCCCGCAGAGCATCATCATAACTCTGACAGCTAAATTCAACAGACTCAACAAGTTTAGAAAATTTTCGAATATTTTCCGGATCACAGACAGTTGGGTTGGTGTAATGACCAAACGGGACGTTGAAGCCGTTGGGTCCCTCCCGGTACATGCCTCGAAATCCCACCTTGTTAAGGTAGACGAAGAGGCATGGCCGCGGCGACCGGTTGAACTCGCCCCGACGCTTGTAGTAGGTCGCCTCGGTCGTATCCTTCCCGAGCTCGCGCAGTTCTGCGATGAGGCCCTCAGGGTCCGACTGAAGCTGTCGGTACAGCGCGATGAGGTGAGGGTTAAGGTCAGAGGCTCGTGCAATTCCCTTGACACGCGGAATGACTGACAGGAGCACGGAGGCTCCGCCAACGAATGGCTCGTAGTAGTCATCAATGTGTTCAGGGAACTCAGAGAGTACCTGCTCCAACAGTTGGGTCTTTCCGCCGACCCACTTGAGCACCGGTCTCATCAATTATTATTATATAGTTTTAAGGTCTTAAGTAGAATGGCTGTTTCGTTGCATTCAAAGCAGTATGGAATTCAGGATTTTGTAAAACTTGTTGACGAATCATGTTCCAGAGGTTGGAGCGACCAGCGATGCCTTCGAGCGTATCAAATTCACAAAAATCATTTTCGTCATAATTTTTTCGGAACGCCATCTGGTGGGTCTCCATCTTCTCTTTTTCTTCATCAAAGCGTTTGACTATGTGCTTGTGCTCAATGAAAGTCATCGGCATATCTATGACGTAGACGTGATAGATGTTAGTCACCTCGTCTTCGGGGTCTTTGTTATTAAACTTAAAATAGGAGTATACGCCCCGTTTTAAGTTTATGGTACCACGAGTTTCCTCTTCGAGTTCTCTGAGTGCGCAACGGAGCGGGTTGTACACCTCGCGGCGTCTGCAGCCACCCGTCACGAATGTCCACTCCTTGTAGCGTCTGTCGTGTACCAGTAGAAAGTATGGTTTTCCGTCTATGTAGCTCACAGGGATTGCTATAGACTTGTGTCGCTCAGGTGGCCGAAGCCTTTGAGTCAGCGGGATTTTTTCCATCCTCTATTACTGGTTCATTATAATATTTCGCAAGATTTCCCGAGCGTGGGTCATATGTTATCAGAAACAATAGACCTAAAACCAATAGCCAACGCCAAATTTGCATTCTCTACTGTTTGGCTAGGTTTAGTTAGCGTACAGGAGGCCGCCCATGCCCTTCTGGATGCGCAGAATGTTGTAGTTGACTGCGTACAGGTAGATGACACCTGGCGTACCACGGAGACCACCCACGGTCGCTGCCAGGTTCTGCAGGCCGCTGGCCAGCTGCACTGGGGTGATGAGGCGGTAGGTGTCCAGACGAGAAAAGTTGAGCGTGCCAGTCGGCTGGAACTTGCTGGTGTCAAGGCAGAACGGAATAATTGCCACTGGGGCGATAAAGTTGCTGCCAGCGGGTACCGTCTGATAGGCAATCTGGGTGTGGAAGTACTGGTTAGCCTCCATGAAGGCTGCGATATGCTGGGCCTCGCCCACATCGCTACCGTTAATCTGCTGACGGAGCAAGTAGTTGGCAGCGGTTGCGCTACCAGCACCAGCATTGTAGGTGCTGCAGTAGGTCTTTGCCTGGAAGGCCAGGTACTTGATGGGATGAGCCAGTGCCAGCTCCTGTACGTTCTGGCTGCCGATGGGCACACGCTGCACCTGGGTAATCAGCACATCCATGTCCGTCTTGGCAAAGTACTCGCGCTCTGCGGAGTCCAGGTAGATGAAGTCAGTCCACAGCTGGTAGCTCAGCTGGGCATAGGTCACACCAGTCAAGCTGGCGGTTCCGGCACCACCTGACACATTCTGACCCAGATTCTTGGACCAGGTGATGCGAACCTCAACATCGTGGAAAGCCAGAGCCACCACAGGCAGGGCAGACATCCAGTCCTTGTTGAACCAGAACTTCAGGGGGAAGAAAGTCGCCACCTGGTTAGTCGCGGCGGTTGCTGATGGTGTGCCGTTATTCAGGTAACGCTGATTCATGTTGTGGGCAGCGACGACCGGCTCCACGTCAGACATCCACTGGAAATCCTGAGAGTCAATCTCCTGGCCGCCAATGTACAGCTGGATACGCTCAATCACCTGGGACCAGTCCAAGTTGGCAACCATTGCGCTGTTCGAGTCACGAGCCGTCAAGTACATGTATGACACGAGGTCACCCTTCTTCTCCAGACGAATGGTCGAAATACCACCTGCGGCAGGCATACCCTGGAGCGTCTGGCGCTCAACAGTGTGAGCATAGTGCGTGTGACGCTTGTAGTTGGTACGGAAGAATGAAATCTCGGGCTTTCCCGTCAGCCACTCATCCTGAACACCGGTTGCTACAAGCTGAACGATGCCTCCCGACATTTATACTTTCCATTTATATTTTTTTTACTAGAGTGCGGCGAGGGGTGGCTGTACCAGAGAATTCTTGTGAAGCTGCTGGATGGCCATGTCCAGCGCCTGGGGAGTTGCTCTCGGGTTTTCCGTAGATTTGAACGGATTGAATTTGTAGTAGTCAGAATTCTTGTATTGGTTGAAATGACCCAGAGGAGCAGCAGCCTGGATAGGGAAGGGCACTGACTCGGCCCGCAGATTGCTTGCGGCACCAACAGCACCGACAGGGTCGGCTCGCACATTCATACGCTGACCGTTTCCTTCTCTGTCTGGGTTCGCGCGGTTGTTTGTCCCGCGCGTAAGAGCCGGGTCAGTGTATCCCGGTTTTCCAACCGCATACGGCTGCTTCACAAAGTAACCAGCCGTGCCAATCTGCAGAGTGTCGCCCGTGCGCTCGCCAGTCTCGTCACGGATAGTCAGACGACGAGTCTTAATCTGGTCCGGACGACCCTCGGCCGCCGTAAGAGCACCGCCCTGGCCCTGGCCACGCGTCTGCGCCGGATCACGGTGCCACGCCTTGGTGTCCTTTGCCTGGTGCGTAATTGTTGGCGCCACTGGGCCACCCCCCTTGACAAAGGCGTTCGCCGGCCCGCCAAAGGTGCCGCCCAGAGTCGTCAGCCGCTCTTCATTGATGTTCGCCGGAAGAACGCGGAAAAACTGGTGGAAACCGCCAGCCGCTGGAACCCCGGCACCGACGCCGAGACCGGGACCCACGTACTGGCGCTCGATGGACGCCAGGTTATTCATCTTACCAGAGACACCCTGGCGACTGTACAGGTCGTACACGGGCTGACCGTAAGGCTGCTTGCTACCAGCAGGTGTCAAGTCACCAAAAGCACCCACCTCCTTCTTGGGCGTCAGACGGAAATCGTTAAACTGACGACCAGTGTTCGAAAAGATGTTCTTGGGATCCAGGGGGGCGTCCTGCTGAGCAAAGTTACGATTCGTAACCTCAATCTTCTTGCCCGGTTTCATCATAATCATTTGGTCTGTGGTTAGTGGGGTGTCCTCCTTGTTACTCAGACGCTGCCCAGCAAACACAAGACCTACAACTGCAGCGAGTGCAAGTGGATCCATATTATTATATAAAAACTTTTAATTTCAACGAGTATTGTTCGGAATAGGCTTACCGTACCTCTGGATGAAGCGGTTATTCTGGTCGTTGCTGTAGGTGCTCAGAGGGTCAGAGGTCTGGTACCGAACTGGCAATTTGATGTACAGGTTGGGGAAGTCGTACGGCTTGTCGGCCCATGTGCCGTTAAAAGCCGTGGTGCTCTGGGGGCGGAGAACGTCATCCGACTCGACCATCTCAGTCAAAAGACGGGTCATGTAAACATCCTGCTGGACGTTTCGCATCCCTGGCTGCAGATTGTTTGGCATTATTATTATTTGCAAATGTTTTTTACGTGCGGCCATTGCCACCACGCATCTGGACCTGCTCGGGGAAGTGCGTGCGACCCATAAAGCCCTCGTCAGCGCCGCACGTCCAGGGCCCACTGTCATCCTTGCACTGAGGCGAGAATGGCACACCGTAGGCCGCCTGAGCAAACGCCGTCTGGTCGTTAGGAATCAAACCGTTGTTCGGGGCCGTGTAGAAGCGACTGGACGCATCGTACTGCCACAGCTTCCCACGGTCCTTGCCCAGGTCCTGGTCAAACGGGTGAATGTTAGACCATACATTCTTCACCTCGTTCGCGACGCTGGGGTACCACGCAGCCGGTGGCCGGTCTGGGTTGTCCTTGATGTCCGTCAGCAGTGCATTGCCCATAGGGTTGTCACGAGTCGGCATCTGGACGGGGCCGCCGAGCATACCAGCCGGCCGAGCATCGCTGTAGGCTGGGCGAACACTTTCCATGCCGCGAATCATCTGGTTTCGGTACATGTAATAAAGGACGCCAAGAACCAGAGCACCCAGTGCAAAGATGCGAACGTCCCGCTGGATAAGGTACACGATGCAGGTGGCGTAAATCACGAAACGTGCAGTCGCCTGTGCGCGCTCAGTTGAGGACTGGCTCGCATTCGGCCAGAACTGCAGAAGCTTGTCTGAACGGAAAATTTCTTTTAGGTCCATATCTACTATTTTTAAACATATTTATTTTTTACGCTGCCCGGGCTTCTTCTTCTTGGGAGCACCTGGAGCTACTGGAGGACGACCACCTGCACCACCCAGTGACAGTGGACTCATAGCACCACCGTTACCAATCAGCGAGCTGAAGAGGCTAGACATCGCCGACATGTCGAAACTACCAGACTCTTGCATATTCACGGCACACTTCTCAGCGACGCTCTCAATCATCGAAAGCGTCTCTGGGGGAAACATAGTGATGGTCGTGCCCAAAATGTACAGCGTCTGCAAGTACTGCCAGACAGCCGCACGCGTCTGTTCGCTCACCTCGGGCGTCGCCCACAACTTTTCAATATTCATGTCGCTCAGAAACGAAATGTTCTTGGCGTCATCCGTGAAGAAAGAAGGGTCCTTACCCATCAGCTTCTCGGCATACGGCTTCACCGAGTCCATGAAAGTGTCCAACCCCATACGCGGCGTCGCCTGGCGAGCCACCTTGAACTTCATCTTGTATGCATAAATGGACTCGTCCTCCGGGAAAGTTAGCACGAGCTCATCAAGGAACTGTCCCATCATATCATTGAAACTGGAGACGGTTGACATACTGTCTTGTACTGTTTAACAAACTTTAAGTGAAGTGATGTTGGACAAATGCCAAAAATCCTATAATAGTATCCAAAAGTAGAACTTTCCACGCGTGCTCCTTCACACCTCTGAAAGCCAGAACCGCAAACAGACCATACATAAATGCATGTACCGGCCTGAGGTCGTTCCACCAGATGGCCTCGCCGCCCGTCTCAATACCCGTCTTGCGCCAGCCCTTGACGTAAATCACAGTGAATCCGATTGAAACACCCAAGGCGAACAGACCGAGCCACGGAAGCAGCTGTGGGAAACGATAGGCGGCGTAAGTCAAGCCAAGGCGTGCACCCATACACCCTATCAGGAACATCAGCATCCGCTTGAGCTCCATCTACTGTAGACCTAGAAAGGTTCTGTGACCAGCGACTCCCTGTGAGCGTTGCCCTGGTGCACGATGAAATAAACCAAAATGCCGACCAGAAAGGCGGGCTTGGCAAACTCGGAGTTCTGGGTCACCTTCTGGCCGTTCATGCGAGCCTTCAGGTATATGTAGGCGACCGTCACAGCCGCCGCGATCCCGGCTGCCATGATTGGATTGCGAAAGGTATGGTCATCAATCATTTAATAAATGTTTTTATTAAAAAAATCGAGTCTGAACGAATTGAGCAACAGACATGTCTGTCGGCTCTTCCAACAAAAGTTCTTTATAAATTTTTATAGGATCCGTCCCTTGAGCCAGTAGGCTGACAGTGTAAAGTGTCAACAGGCCTACCATGTGTACCGGACTGCTCTCACGTGATCCATATATCATAGGAATTATATGTAAAATAATTCTAAAAATTACAAATATAGGATTCAGTCGACCACGGGTCGATATGTAAATCTGTCCAAAGACAGTCACTACCAAACTCAAAACAATTAAAAAAAATAATTTTAATTTTAGTAAAAGTGCTGAGAAGAGGAGCCAAAGTGAGAACACCTGGTACCACTTAATCATACATATGTTTTATAAAATTTTGCAAGAATAATTGTACCAGTGACAATCACCTGACCGATGGAAATTATAAAAATTATTTTTTCATGTTTTCCCACACAGTCACACTTCTTCTTGCGCATGTCGACCAAGTAGCTGAGAGTCAGCGCGGCAGCCACTGCCGTCAAGACAAGCATGAGTGAAAAAAGCCAGTACTTGCGGTACACGATGGCTATGATGTTGAGCAGTATCGCCAGGTAATAATAATTTTCTAAAATAATTTTTCTTTTATCACCCTTGGCACAGTCACACCCCCGTAGACCCTGGATCCACCGGAGAGCCCCAAGGAGCAAAAATATTCCGATAATATTTAGTAGAATCATTCCTTAGCATCATCAAACAAATTTTCCTTGTGGACCTGTGGTGGGACGAGCGATGGTGTGACCGCGACCGTCTTGGTACCGCCAGGAGTCTCGGCCGGGTGGTTGACAGACCCTGCCGGTGCAAACTGTTCCTGCTCCTCCATAGGTGGCCCTTCCGGTGCCATGGGCGCGCCCTCGGGCACTGGATTCTCACCGAGTGGGTCCAGTGGGTCGTCTGACAGTGGCGGGCCCTCGTTGTCATCATATTCTTGCTCGCCGCCTCCCTCGTCAATGTCCAGGTTGTTCTCGTCAGGCATGACGATATAAGTCTTGAGAATCTCCTCGGTCGGCACGAGCGTATCGATAGTATCCCGGATGCACTTGGTGAACCGCTTGTTCAGCACCTCGTTGCGCTGCGACACGGGCATCTCGTCGCTGATGACGTACGGGTCGTCGTAGATGTCCTTGGCCGCGTTGATATAGGCGGTGTGCACAAAGATGTCATTGCCGGGCAGTTTCAGAGAAATCTTTTTGCTCTTGGGGTCGATGCGAATCGCGCTGAGAATCTTGACGTGACAGACAAATACCGCCGCCATCAGGTTAGGGAAGAGCGAGTTATTCTTCACAATATCCTCGACGTGTTTCTTCACCTTTGTGTTTGACCAGCTGTGCTTCACCTCGCGCAGAAGCTCCTGGTAGGTTTGCAGGGTCCGCCGGCCCTTTGCCTTTATTTTTGCCTCGAGCCAGATTTCCCAAAATGTGTCAATCATCACGGGAAGCATAGCGTCACAGAGCTTATTCGTGTACTTGCGTTCAGCCTCGACCAAGACATCCATTACTTTTTTGTTTTATTTTTGTTTGCAGATTGAATCGCGCTGGTAAACTTTTTCTCTTTGAATATATAAATGGACCCACTGATTCTGATCGCGGTCATTGCCGTCGTTATACTTTTGATTCTTTATGTGACTGGCCGTGTGCAGGTTGGCCGCAAGCGCCAGGAGCGTCCCAGCTACATGTGGCGCCCTGTGCCCACCCCAGACTGCCTGTACCCGACGCCCCAGGGTCTGTGCAAGCAGCCGTACCACCTTGAGGTTTAGGGTGAATATGGCCCTACGGACCAGCCTTAGAGCCGCGGGTTGACTCCTCGAATCATGTTTGCAGTCTTTTGGAGGTTGACCAGTGACGGCAGGATATCATCCCCGTGGTCAATAATTTCATTTTGTTTTTTAGTATCCTTGACAAACCAAGTCACCTCGAGATCGACCAGGCCTTGGCGGTACACCTGGTAGCCCAGATTCTCCAGCTGGCGCGTGATGTACGTGACAGCCTGGGTCACATTGAAGGGCGGGTAGCCCAACATAAATGGCGGTACGCTCAGTAGAGCGCTCCGTTGGCTTTTTATGGATGCCGCGCGAATCTTACGGCAAAGCTGTTCCAGAATCGCGCGGTATGTTTCTTTTCGTACATTTCGTCTCGTACGCTCCATCGCAGCCACCTCCTTGGCTGCCAACATCCCTAGTATTATTTAATTTAAAAAGGTGTCTGAAAACCCGCTGGCCGCTTGGACATGGCCAGGTAGTCGTTCAGCTGCTGGCCAAAGTTTCCACTGATATCGGCGTAGTCCTGGTAGTTCGGACCCTTGTACGCCAGGAGGCTGGAGCTTGTGTCAGGGGTTGAGACGGGTGTCATGGACACGATGGTCGCCTTGCCGCTCTCGACGCTGCACTGCACGTCAACCTGGTTGCCGCTGTAGGTGTACTTGTCGTAGAACAGGAAACGACTGTTGAACAGCGAAGCACCCTGCTCGTTCACCAAAGGGTTGACATAGACCGTGTCGATCGGGACCCACCCAGGCTGTTTCTCCTGGACGGCGCCAATAATCAGGGATATCACGTCACGGTCGACTGGTACAGGGGCGATCTGGAGAGGCTCCTGGGTCATGTCCGATTTCTTTTGAAGAACCAGAAATAGGAGGGATGCCGCGAGCAGCAAGATGACAACTCGGTCCATTATTATCACGCGTCAAAAAAAATTTCACAAAAGAAATATTAATAGTAATGGCACTCCTTGTCTACAGTGACAAGTGCAACTTTTGTGTGGAGACTCTCAGTTATATCAAGACCCAGCCTGCACTTCTGCAGATTCTTCGCTTCCATAACGTGTCCACCAACGGTATCCCTTCCAAGAGCATCACGCGTGTGCCGACTCTAGTCACCAACGAGGGCAAGATGTATGTGGGGAGCGAGGTGCGCACCTGGCTCGAGTCCATGGTACCCATGGATATAGTATCGTTCAGCAACGACGGGTTCTCAATCACCAACCTGGACGAGTCGGAGGAGCCAGGCGATTTGTTCGACATCAGCATGTACGGCGTGCCGCTCCAGCCAGTGCTCACACCCGAACTCAGCAATAAAATTAGTAGAAAAGTTAATGATGCTATTAGCGACTTGAACACGAGATAAGGATGTAGGAACAAGTCTCGCTAAGGATGCATCTCAAGACTATACAGGCGAATGCCATACGGTCAGTCTTTGAGGTGCTCAAGGATATCATCAACGATGTGAATGTGTACTTTCGCCCTGACGGAATCACCATCCTGACGTTGGATAATGCCCGAGTGACACTGGTACACATGCACCTCGGCGCTGAGAATTTTGAAGAGTACGAGTGCGCAACGGAGATTGTGGCTGGTATGAACATCACCAACACGCATAAGCTGCTCAAGTCGATGAGCAATAACGACACGCTCACGATTGACATTGCCGACCGGGACTACATGCAGCTCATCATAGAGAATGTCTCCAAGAAGACGAGCACAACGTATAGCCTCAAGCTGCTCGATATTAATGAGGATGAGCTGGACGTTCCCAGCATTGATATGGATGTCATCACAACCATGTCCTCGGTCGACTTTCAGCGCATCACGCGCGACATGAGCAACTTGTCGAACGAAATTAGCATTGTTCGAGAGGGCCGCGCGCTGGAGCTCAGCTGCCTCGGCGACTTTGCCAACCAGAAGACTGTCATCGAGTACAGCGACGAGCAGGTCAAGCGTACCGGCAATATCTTCAGCCTCAAATACATCAACCTGTTCACCAAGGCTACCGGCATGTGCGGCAGCGTCCAACTCATGCAGGACTCGACCCAGGAAAATATGCCGATTATTTTCCGGTACACAATCGCAAATCTTGGAGAAATTAAGTTCTATCTTGCACCAAAAGTTGAATAGTTAAACAATTTATTAGTTAAATAAATTATGGAGGCGCGCTATAACGAGAGACTGAAAGAGCTGTCCGTACCGGGTAAGGAGGCTGAGCTGTACGACTATATGCTCCGGTGCATGCCCCTGATAAAGGAGTACAACGAAGATGTGACCGAGGAGGTGTCCGAGTCCAAGACGGTCGCGTCCATGAAGATAACTTCGCGCAAAGGTGTTCAGCGGAAAGATATTTATAAAAAATATTTGGAGGTTGTTGAAGATGAATATGCCGAAATCAAAATGGACCCAAACACAACCCTGAGACGACCGTGTTTAAGCTGTGGAGCCCGGTACACAAAAGTGCACGACGCTGTGACGAGCGAAGATATCTGCACCGAGTGCGGCGCGGCAGAATACGTTCAATGTGACGAGGTGGGGTTCAAGGAGGAGCAGGACATCGAGAAGAATGTAGTCTATTCGTACCGGCGCGAAAATCATTTTAACGAATGGGTCAGTCAGTTTCAAGCGAAAGAGACGACCAGTGTGCCACTTGAACTCATAGAGACGCTACGCCAGGAGTTTAAGAAACAAAAAATAAAAGAATTGACAGAAATCACACATGAGAAAGTCAGAGGCTTACTAAAAAAATTAAACAAAAATAAATATTACGAGCACGTACCTTATATCACGACGATTCTCAACGGGATACAACCTCCAACCATGCCCCAAACACTAGAAGAAAAACTGAGGCTTATGTTTTACCAGGTTCAGAAACCCTTTGAGAAGCATCGGCCCACGGGGCGCAAAAACTTCCTAAGTTATTCTTACATCCTGTACAAGTTTTGCGAGCTGCTCGGCGAGGACGACTACCTCCCATGCTTCCCCTTGCTCAAGTCCAAGGAGAAACTCTATAATCAGGATAAAATGTGGAAAAGTATTTGTGAAGAATTGCAATGGGAATACATCAAGACCTAACTGTGAAGGCGAAGCCTTCCTTTCTTACAGGGAAATAGGGCCTTCGGCCCTAGCGAAAGAAATTAGCCCCCTTAGGGTCCTTGATATAGAAGTAAAAATTACCAGTCAAGAGTTTGTGTCTGTCCTCCTTGAAACCAGCCATCTCAAACGAATGCTGTCGGACATCCGCATAGTAGCTTAGCGTTGAGCGCAGTAAAAACCAGCTCATAAAAAGTAAAATGAGGAAAAATCCGACGTTTACTGCTTTCATTAATTACTTCATAGAATTAAAATAGAAATAGTAGTTGCCGCCAGACTGCTTGGCCATCATGCCCACCTTGCCAGCAGCCTTCTTAGACTTTGAAAGGATAGTCTCGCGCGACTTGACGAATGCTTCGACACTGCCCTCTTTTTGCATATCACCTATCGCCTTCTGGTACATCTGGATCCTGAGCGCATCCGGGATGTTCTCCTCACCCTGGAAAGTTGACGTGGTCTTCTTGGTCATCAGGTCATTCACCTTCTTCTGGTAGGCTGCCACAAAGTCATTCGTGTTTCCGTACTTCTTTGCGTCCGCAATCTGCTCATCGTATATCAGCCGCTGCGTCTTCTTGCTCTTCAGCCACCCTGTAAGCCACTTCGTTTTGGACTCTTCGAGACCGCTGAGCAGCTTCTTGTACGCGGCGATAATCTGGGGCACCTGCTGGTTGTTTTTGTCTTCTGCCTGTTTCAGAGCCTTCGTATATACACCGCTCGCGACGCTCATCTTGGGCTTGGCGTCACGGGCAGCCTTAATCTTCGCGACCGCATCATCCTTGCTCGTGGCGCCTGAGATGACATTCGTTGCACCTTGCCATTCCGTGATGCGCTCGTTGTAATATGTTGCCGTCTTTGGCTTGCGAGTTTTGAAAAAACTTTCGCGACGCTTCGTGACCATAAACAGTACCACAGTCAGTAGCCCTATTACTGCTAGTCGAACTAGCATTTATATACGCCAAGAAATTTTGTCAAGTTTTTCCTGGAACTCGCGCTGTTCACTGACACCCGGTATCCCTGTCCGCGTCTTCATAGCCTTAATCTCCGGTCCACTAAAAGTTATAGTATTCAGCACAAAATCTTCAAACGCCTCACAGGCGATGGGGACAATCGGCCTGATGAGTTCATATACCTGCTTTGCCAACACCTGAATCTCCGGCTGGGCATGACTGTCCATGCGTAGCTTCAGAAAGTGAAACAGGTTGTGCAAATTAATTTTCCAGAAAAACTCGGTCATTGTGCTGACAGGAAGGTGTGTACGGGCCAGCTCGCGCGAGCACCCCTGCTTGAGGAGGTCACCGTACACGTGGAACGCCATGTCACACGACGCCTTTTGCTTGAGGATGAGCAGCTGGTCACCCGACATTTCCTCCTCCGACCCCTGCTTGTTTGTAGCGGACTGAGACCGCAGGTGGTCCGGCAGGAAAAACTCGTCATCGAGGATAGAGTACCGAGCGGACACCTCGTTTACAGAGGCTGTCCTGTGGCGCATCCACTGTCTAGCTACAAAAATTGGAGCGCGGATATGAAACTTGAACTCGACCATCTCAAAAGGCGTTGTGTGCCAGTGCCTCATCAGGTAACGGATGAGCGACCGCGTATCACTCACCACCTTGGTGCCCTTGGCGTACGAGACGCGGGCAGCATCGACGATAGCCTCGTCACACCCCATGTGGTCCACAAGCCGTGCCATTAAAAATATTTATACTTATTTTTTTAACTCCTTCGGTGAATTTATCAAATTGTTAGAGAGCGCCGCAGTCGTAATTGGGTCAAGTTTTAGTTTGGCCTTTTCTTTAGAGGCGCTTAGAATAACAGGGGTTCCGCTGTAAAGAGGGCCGCTGCCACTGCTCGTAGGACCAGCCCCCGTTATGCTCGTCATCGGGTTGATACCAGAGATGTTAGTGTACCGGAGAGAGTCCGGGGCTAACTCTGTGGATGGCTTTATCTGGTTCTGCTTGAGAATGAAAGGCTTAGACAGCTGGCCGAATATATTTGTATCCGGGAACGCCAAACTTGGGTTTGCTGGGAGAGGTAGACCCCTATTGGAAGCGTTCATACTACTATTTATAGACTAAATTCTTTTTTTAGGTCATCAATACTTGTGTAGTAACGCGCCAGGTCCTTGCGAAAGCGTGCATCCTGTGGTGCACCCGTCTTGACAATCCATGCCAGGTTGGGCTTGCTGTACTTGGTGCGCTTCTGATTCTCAGTAGGCTTGCGTGGCGTCACCTTCTTGGGCACGACCGGCTTGTCCGGGATGCGGTTCACAAACGACAGAGCCTGCATGACCGTGTCGGCCAAGTCATCCTTTTTCTTGTGCTTGTCGAAGACAGATACCCAGTGCTTGTTCACAGAATCTGTCGCAGAGATGAAGGCGTAAGCTCGGTCGATGGAAGCCTTTTTGCGCTGCAGGTAGCGCGCTCGCCCTGGTCCAGCCACATCCGGAATCTTGTGTCGAGCGTCGTAGATGATAACCTCCTTGTCGTGAATCACAAAATAGGCATGCAGAAAGTTTTCTACCGACTTGATGCCTCTGTTCTTGTCTGGCTGCTTCTCGATGAGCACTGTGTCCGCTCGGAGCACCCAGTCCCTCTCGGCCAGGTGGCGCTTGAAGCATGGAAACAGACCGTCGGCGTGCAGAGGCGGCACTCCCGAAACGTCCCAGTGGTGAATCAGTTTTGTCTTTGGGTCAATCAAACACATTGCAAGATTCTTGATTCCGACATCGATACTTAAAAGCATACTAGTTATATTTAGTAAATAGTCTTTATGTTGCAGTTTGATAAGATGCCCAAAAAGCTAACTCCCGACGAGATTGTGGCTCGTAGACGCCTTCCAGAGATTTCCCCGACGGCCCGGAAGTCTCTCCCGCTCATCCGGGACACGCAGCCCCCCGAACAGAAGGGCACGCACTGTTGGTGGTGTGTGCACCCCATGGTCGACTGCCGCCCTCTGCACATGCCATTCAAGTATGACGATAGGCTCGACGTGTTTTCGACAACTGGCGAGTTTTGCAGCTGGGAATGCATGAAGGCGTTTGCACTCGACATGAATACATCGCGCAGCGGAGAGATTCAGTCATTTATAGCCATGATGAGAATGAAGACGTTTGGCAAATATACGGCGCTAAAAGCGGCACCGAAGAGGCAGGCACTCAAGATTTTTGGCGGCCCGCTGAGTATCGAAGAATTTAGGCGGTGTTCTCACCACGGTGTCCCGGTCTACGTACCGTACGAAAAATACATCTTCCCGACAATCAAGACGGTAACTGTCACAGCACCTTCTGTAGAAACTTCATCGGACGAGCCGCTCAAGCTCAAGCGCGACAAGCCGCTCAAACGGACTGCAAGCAAGTTGGAGAGTGCTCTTGGTATTACAAGAAAAACAAAGGATTAATGTGGCTGTTTGACTGTTGCGCCAAGAGTCCGGTGATTGACTGGTCATTTCCTAACGGGACGCTCGTCTCGGCCAACTCCTACGAAGATGCGCTCGACACTCTCCACGATTACAAACTGCACAGAAACAATACACAGGCGTATCAGACTGAACAGGGGCGGTGGACCGTTCAGTTTGATAATGATATTTATATGAGTGTCGAGGCTCGGAACCAGGCCGAGGCTATCCAGAGCGCATCCTGGCATTTTTACATGGACAAGCGCGAGTCGCCTAGAAGTCGGGCGCATTCGCAAGCATAGTCTTGACATCCGGAGGTGTGTTGGGGTTTTTCAGTGAGGTTGGCCCGAGAACCTTGGCAGTGACACGGGGTGGTCCATCGACACCTACTTCAGGTTTGACAGGGGGGCTAATTAAAGAGGCGGTTCCGATATTGGCTGGAACAGCGCCGTATGGCATCCGAGTACTCTCCTTGGAGAGGAGTTTTGGAGTGGCGGTTTGGGGAGGTGGTGGGAGTCCACCCTTTTGTTTTGATTTGGGCATAATGAATGCTGGTTCTTTTTGTGTAATATCATAGCCAGGAGCTGATATTCCTGCTACGCTTCCCTGTATGTACGTACTCCTCTTCGTCGCACCGATTGCTAGAGCAGCAAATCCGAGTCCTAGAACTATGATGGGTACGGTTTCTTCGTCCATTCCTACTGGAAACCAAGATAATGTTTTTGTTTTTGAGTCGGTCTGGACCTGGGCAGGTCAGGGGATGTGCTCCGGAACCATACGTCGCCTATGTGAGCTCTCCACTGTATACCGTGACGCTCCATAGCCTTTTTACAGATGACACACGGGAGCGACACCCCAGCAACGCCGTCTTTTCTGTTTCGCTTAATGATGAGGTCGCCGAGCTTGCGGTGCATCCACGTACCAAACTTGCTAGGATGTACACCGGCCCGTCGACTCGTGTTCTGAAGCTGCTTGATGAGTCGGCGCTCAGCGCAGCAGTCGCAACTGTTCCCGAAAGGCCCATACGGGACACTGACGGCGGCTCGCCGTGCATATAATCATTGGAAAGGTGAAAGCCATATAAACAATAGTGTACATTCTTTCTTAACTAGAAATGAACTACAGCGTCTTTCAAATCTTTGCCGGTCCGTACAGGATTACACCTTCATCCTACAAGTTTATGTACGACTGGGTAGAGACGACTGAAGGCGGCGCGCTCCCAGAAGAGGCGGTCGATGCTTATTTCGCCCTGCCAATCTCCGCCCGTTACGTCATGCACACAGAGATGATTGCGAGTCTCGAGATGGCCCGCGACGAGCTCGCCCGTCAACTTGCAATTATAGTGAGGGACCTCGAGGATGAGCAGAGCGATGTTCCCTTCAGTGGACCGACTTAAAAACAAAAAGCAACTCAAAAACAAGATGATTGACGGCAACATCTGGCGCACAAAGGCTCGCACCATGCTAGCGCGCACGGTCCCAGAGCGCCCCTATGCCAAAAACATCGAAAAGCAGGTTTTTTCCTGGGTCCAGGAGGACTTTAAACAGCGGTTCGGTAGCGAGTTGTCATGGGACAACCCGAAGTTCCGCAGCTGGTATTGGCAGAAGATTTGCAACCTCTCGTCTGAGCTCAATCGCTCCAAGGAGCTCATGGTGGCTTGCACCCTCGAGGTGAAGGGTGGGAAAGTCGCCTTGACTTGC
>Ga0181349_1000280_pt1 | contig 21662 bp, 23 predicted proteins | sample Su13VDMM110SD_FD_130106 | JGI IMG/M metagenome (GOLD analysis project Ga0181349, IMG submission 130106) | Freshwater viral communities from Lake Michigan, USA - Su13.VD.MM110.S.D | ecosystem: Environmental > Aquatic > Freshwater > Lake | place: USA: Michigan | collected 2013-07-16 | reverse complement strand
ACTAAAATGGATTTTCTTTTGTAAAAGTACAAAAATACATAAAACTCAAATAAAATGGATAAACTTGATTTGGCAGTTTCACTACTTAAAACAGAGATGGAAAAGTTAAAAAAGGTAAATGAATTTCTCAAAAAAAAGAATTTAATTCAAAGAGAAGACCTAAGAAAAATTTTCATCGCTAACGTGGTTTTAAAAGAATTATTTGATGAAGAAACCCAAAGATTAATAATAGATGTAAACTAAAACGGAATTTATACAGAATAATCTTTTTAACTTCAATAAATAATGTCAGAATGTAATTTAATTGAATTAACACAACCAAACACACAATTTCGAATACTTGCAGAAATATTTGAAACAAATAAAAATGTAACACTATCGAAAAGAGAAATTGAAAGAATGTTTGCATTAAAGGTTATGTGGAAACGCATTCAATATCCTTACGTTGCTAATTCATTAGCTGAAATAATTAGAAATCCAGATATAGGGAATGCTCCTGGAGATCTTCAAAGAGTTTTAAGAAAATTTCATGATAAATTTGGGAGGAAAGGTTTACTTAAAGAAGGAGAAGGTTCTTCTCTTACATATAGATGGAATCCTATTCTAATTTCTCATGATGAACTAATAACATCTCGGAATCTCTTTAAAACACAAGAAGCACGAGATGCATTTATAAAATTAAAAAATAATATATGTGAACTATGTGAAAAAACATTTGAAAGAATGGCAATTGATCATTGGAGAGCATATTCTAAATATAATATTGATAATATATTAATTGCAGTTTTATTATGTGAAACTTGTAATAATATTCATCATAATCATGATGCAAGTGTATGTATAGTTAAGAAAAAACATAATCTTAAATATATAAAAAATTGGATTAGTATTGAATCAAGAATTAGAATTGATTTTCCACCAAATGAAAATGATTTAAAAACTCAAAAAGAAAATATTCAACAAATTAAAAAGTATCATAAAGATCTTGGAATTGAATATTCTCCAGATTTCTGGAAAGATTTAGATTAAATCTAGTAATTCTTTACAACTTTTTGCTAGAGCATTACCAAGATGAAATGGTATAGCATTACCAATTTGAACACATCTATCACTATGTGAACCAACAAATTTATAATCACGAGGAAATCCAGTAATTATAGCACCTTCTCTAACTGTAATACTTCTATGTTCAGATGGATGAATTTGAAAACTACTATGTCCTGGAACAAGAGTTGGTGCTGGTTTATCAAATGATAATCTATTTGATGAACCACGTGATGAATAACTTCCTTTTTTATCTGTATTTATTTGTTTAAATTTTTCAATTGTAGTTTCTTGATGTTTCATTGGAATATTATCTGGATCATTTATAGGAGAATTAATAGTTTCATAATCTAATAAATCAAATGCATCTTTTACAGTTAATAAATTTGGAATTGATTCATCTTCATTACTATTTGTAATTTCTGGCCATTTCCATTCAATAGAAATATCATTTCTAACAGCTACAATAATTAATCTTTTTCTATTTGTATATCCTCCATAATTACTACACATTAAAATTTTATCATATACTTTATAACCAAGTTCTTTATAAGTTTCAATAATATCATCAAATACACTATACATATATTTATCTAAATCTTTTTCAAGATTTTTTCTTCTTTCTTCTAATTCATATTTTTCTTTTTCAAGTTGAGTTTTATTTCCTTCACATCCTTTATTAACAGCAATAATTTTTCCTCTATTATTTTTATGTTTTATAATAACTTCATCAATTTCTTTACATAATTCTTCAATAGATTCTTCAAAATGTTTATATAATTTACTAATTGGAGCAATACCTTTTTTTGATAAAATTTTCATATTTTTCATCCCTGGTACATTTTCAATAATAGAAATCATAGGTTTTAATTTTTCAACTAATTTTAATTGTTGAATATATAAATAATTTCTTTCATCATAAGGATTTCTTACACCAGCTAATGAAAATCCTTTACATACTACACCACCAATTAAAACTGATAAATCACCTTGTTTAATATTATATTCAAAACATAAATCTTTTTTTGCAAGTTCAATAATATCTTCACAAACTATTTTTCCTTCAAGTTCTGGATTATTTAATTTTAAAGTTTCTAAACTTTCTTTCCAGAAATCATTAACAAAGATTGTTTGAAAACCACTCTTTTTAAATCCTAAATGTGAACCACCAGCACCAACAAATGTTTCAATAATTGTATGAGTTTTAACATTTGAAAGTTTTTTTAAAACTTCTTTTACTTTTTTTTCAACTAATTTTTCAAGTGTAGTATCTAGTTTACACGGTCGTCTACGTTTTAAATGAGTTTCATAATGTCCTTTCTGATTAAAGATTTTTTGACATACATGGCAACTATAATTAACCATTTAGTTATTTATAGTTAACAATACATAAATACTTTTCCATTTTTTTTATTTTTCAAATGTAAATAAATATAAAACTTGATTTAAATCAGCAAGAATAGTATCACGAATATTTAAAAGATCAGTATCATCTTTTGATAATATTTTTGGAAGTTTCATAGATAAAAATTTAATTGCTTCTTTAATAAATTTTGGTGCTTCTTTATCATCAAAATTTAAAAGTTTTATTGTTGATGTTTTACCTTTTAATAAAGGTCTACCATATTTTCCAATATAAACTTCAACAAATTGATCAATATTTGTATCTAATTTTGGTATAAGATCATTAGTAGCAATATGACGTGAATATGATAATGTTTGCCAATGATAAATTTTTATTTGATCTCTTAATAACATCATAACATTAACAATTTCAGCTGACATTTTCTTATATTTAAAGAAGATGTTTATTTTCTCTTTCCTTTTTTTGTTTTATTTTTCTTTGTTTTACGTCTTCCACCTGTTACAACAAAACTATCTATATGATCTTTAATTTTTTTATATTCTTCTGTAAAAAATTGATTATCTGCTTGTGTTCTAGACATTCTTAATGCTTGATTAAGAGTAATAAATCCTACATTTAATTCACGAAATGCTTGGCCTAATTTCTGTCTTAATTGTTCAGATGGTTGAAATGGTTCTGGATTTCTTTGTCTTTCTATACGAGGAGGTTCCTCTCTTTTTTCTTCTCTTTGTGGTGGTGTCATAAAAAAATTATCTGAATTTTGTGTTGGAGGTATATTTTCTTCTTCTCCTTCCATTTTATAAATATATAAACAATTTAGTTATTCTTTGTATATTACTATATAATGTCGGGATTTGTTTATGTATTAACAAATGAATTATTCTATGGTCATAGAAAAATTGGATTAACAACTGATCTTCAAAAACGTTTAAAATCAGCAAATTCAACAAATGAATTTATACCAGAAACATTTAGAAAACCTTATGTAATTGAATTAGCAATTAAAGTTGAAAATATGTCAGTTGTTGAACGATCTTTACATAAATATTTTGATGAATATAATGTTAATAAAACAAATGTTGGTTCTCAAGAATGGTTTTGTATTGAAAAAGAAGAAATAGAAAAAATCTTTGATTTACTTGTTGATTTAGATATTGCAACTTATGAAGAACCAGAAGAATTAAAAAGTAGTTTTCGTAAATTAAAAGAGTATCTTCCAGATAAAACAAGAATTCGTGTAATTAGTGATCCAAATTGGGAAGGTATATATTCTTTAGAACATGATATGATTTTATATAAAGGAAAATTGTTTAGTATATCTGGATTTCTATTAGAATATTATTTGAGTATTAATCCAAATAGAAAAGGAAAAGCAAATGGATGGGAAGGAACTGAATGTTTTACTGATATGTGGATTAAAACAAAATATCTTCCTAAACTGACCGAATAAATTCCCAAAGTCCCAGAAAAACCCGATGATTTCTATCGAGTCAAAAAAGTTGACTAAAACGGATTTTCATATCCCAATCATTTTATATCAAAGATGGAGACTAAGATTGGATTCTGGGATAAAGTTAGGGAGCAAACTGGTTTGCAAAGGGTTGGAGAAACGTGGACAAAGGCAGAAGAAACATTGGTTTTATCTAAAATTTCGGAAGGAAAAACTGCAGATAAAATTTCAATCGAATTGCAAAGAACTACTGGGTCTATTAATTCGAGACTAAAACAAATTGCATTCGAAATGTTTACGCAACAAGTTCCTTATGAAAAAATACAAGAAGTTACAACAATTTCTCGAGCACATTTACAGGAGATTGTTGATAAGAAGGGGAGGAAAAAGGAACATTTCACAGAAGAAAAAAATAACGACCAACCAATCACCAGGTCAGAATTTATGGAAATAAAATGTCTTCTTTACGAAATTAAAGAACTTCTTAAAAATAAAAATCTTTGAGTTCTGAAAACGGAATTTTACCGTTCTTTTTTACTTAGGAGTAAAATGGTGCATACTACAGTTTCAAACAAATCACGAATAAAGATATTTCCCAGTTTGAGGGCAGAAAACCGCCATGAGGCGGGGCCAAGACCCATTGTTGGCAGGGACAAGTGTCCTATCTGTCGTGAGGTCTTCAAGTATACAGCACATCTAGACCATTGCCATTATACTGGCACGACTCGCAAGTACCTATGCATTGGTTGTAATACTGGTCTTGGTAAGTTTTATGATGACTCTTCTTTGTTGAGGAGGTCTGCGGACTACATTGACAGGTTTGACCCTAGAAAAATTGTTGAAAAGCGGGAGGCGCTTGAAAAAGCAGAGGCCATAAAGAAAATGGCAATTGCAGAAGCAGACCAGAACTTGAAAAAGTACGGCTGGCCAGCAGACTTCAAGGACTTTATCACAGACGACGCCTTTTGGAAAGTCGACTAAACACTTCGAATAAATTCCCATTTTAAATATTCACATATTTTTTCCCATATTTGATCATGTGAAATTAATCTATCTCTAGATTTTAATAAAGGAAAATAAATTTTATAATCATCTAATTCTAATAATTCAAAAAATTTATATAATATATATGAATATGATAAAAAATTTGTTCTTTCATCTGGACAAAATAAAAGAAATGGAGCTTGAATTTCTTGAAACATAGATCTAATTTTTTCTTCAATTTCTGGTGTTATTGTAGGTGGTGGATTACCATTTAATCTTGATATTATATGTGGAATATGTTCATAATATTTTGAACGATCAATTTTTTTCAAAATTTCACGAATATCTTTTTCACATAAATCTCCTATATTTTGTATTCTTCGTTTTTTAATTTCAATTATAATTTCATTCATTATATCATCTGGTATTATTGTTGATTCTTTTGCTTGAAATTGATTTAAAATTTCATTCAAATGATTAATTTTTTTATATGCATAATTATTACGTTCTTTTGGTGGATCATTAAATCCAGGTGTATCACTAACTACCATCATATATTCTTCTGTTCCACATAATGGACATGCTAATATACCTTCTGATGTAATTTCTTCTTTTGCTACATTACATGTATAACAATGTTCTGTATCAATAGATTCTGCAATAATTGTAGATAATTTTAATCTTGATAAATATTCATCAAAAATTTGTTTTTTTGTTGGACCATTAGATTCTTCTACTTCAATATATTTTAAAAATGTTGTTGTATCAGTAGATTTTGTTTGTTTCATATCATTCGCTTCACTATAATAATGTAACATTAAATCAGCATTTTTTGAAAAATATTCAATTAATTGTTTTTCATCTTTAATTTTTGATTGTAATGTTCTTAATTCATCATGTTTTTTTGCAATTTCAAATGATTCTACATCTTTTAATTTTTCAAGTTTATTCAATTCTTTTTCTAATTGTAAAATCTTTTCTTTAAATATACTTTGATTTTGATTCGATTCATGTAATTCTTTTATTATTGTTTGATGTACAGAATCTAATGTAGTTCCTAAAACACTTTTCGAATGATCTTTTATTTTTTTTATTCGAAACGAACTATCACTCATTTTTAATTAATTTACTTTTTAATCATTAAAATACTTAAGAGTATTAAAAAAATTCCACCAAAAATCATTGGATCCATATTCATAGTTGTAAATCCTTCTTTTGATTGAATACAATTTGATATATCAACTTTTTGACATAAAGAAGAATCAAAATCAGGTGTTAAATCTGTTGTTAAAAATCTTGATTCTGGTCCACCCGTTGTATCACATTGATAACAATCACATGATGGCTCTGAATCAGATGCTAATGCTTTAAATAAATTCATAGGATTTAATCCTTCCATATCTTGTAACATACCAGGTAATAATCCATTAAAATCTGATGCTATACCACCTAAATCTTGTTTTAATGCAGCTGGTAATGTATCAGCACCATCTGTTACATTATTAATATAATTATAACGTGATTGAATAGATTTATCGGGTGCTACACACGTTCCACCCGTATTAACAAAATATCTATTTCCTAATGCTGGACCACTAATCATATATTTAATATAATTTGTTATAGCTGATGTATTTGTACCAATTTGTGAAATAGTACCATTAGAACCTACACCCATAGAAGAAGGTGATTGAATATTATCAGCATAACTATAAGATGGTCCCATAATATTAGTTGTTTCAGAATCTAAAGAATTCCATACAGAATTTTGTCCAAGATTTGCCATTCTTTATAATTGATTTACTTTTTTTATTATATCATCTCTAAATTTCATATTTAATAATGCACATGGACGTTTTTTAATTATATATAATTCTGTATCTTCATAATCATATAATTTTTCAAAACAAAAATATGCTATAAATAAAAATCCACTTCTATTCATACCAGCATGACAATGTATATAAATATTTTTACATTCACTTAATTTTTGCCATTCCACTATTGTTTCTTTAAATGTTGGATACCAATCTAATATATTTACAGTATATGTATCATATGCATTCAAACATATATAATTATTTGGAAACATAGTTTTAAACCATGTTGGACTAAATTCTTCTTGTGCGCAATTTATGACATGTGTTATATTATATTTAGTTTGAAATTCAGGTGTTAAATATTCCCCCGGTCCAAAAATTAATGATTCTATTTGGACTGGACGATCTTTATTATAACCTAATGATTTCATTCTTAAACGAGGATAATTCATTACTTTTATATTTATAGTAATGTATTGAACACTGTATTTAATACGAAAGATAATATTGTTGTTAAAGCACCAATAACAGCTGAACCAGTCCATGAAAGAATACCACCTTCTCCATAAATACCTTGTATTGGTATATATGGTAATATAAGTTCACGTGGTTTTGATAATGACATTATTGTAGCACTTAAAAAAAATGATAAATAACTTACTAAATTACGTAAAGAACCTCTTAAAATAGAAAATTGTTGTGAATAATCGGGTGCAACTTTTGTTGATGTTGCTGGTGGTAATGGTGATATAAAAGGATCACCAGCTGTTACCATAGGTGAAAATGCGGGTTGTTGAACGGGAGAATTACTTAATAAATCAGATAAATCAGTCGCACCTTCCATTTATTTTACAGAATCTAATTTACATGAAACATCCTCTACGCGATATAAAAAACATTTTCCATCAAATTTTATTTGTTGATTATTAATTTTTTGTGGATCTATTGGAAGTATATATTCAGTAGGTATAGGTCTATGAAATAATAATATTGTTATACCAAATCCAATTAAAAACCAAAAAATATTTTGTGAATTTTTATTTCTTAATATTCTTTCAATCATTCGTTTATTAAATTCATAGAAATAGCTTCACTCGAACATGAAACTTCTTCTGTATAAAATTGAACACAACCTTTTTTTGTTTTATATACTTTTTTTGAATTTGGTGTAGGTAATTCTGGTATTTCATGTTTTACTGGATTAAATATTGATACCATAAATAATCCAGCTAAGATACCACTAAATAAAAAAGGGAGCATGTTTTTTTATTATATAATAGGAGGTTTTCCTCCATTCAAAATAGAAGGAAATGATGAATTAGGTGAACCACCATTATACCCAGAAGAAACGGTTGAATTAGGTGAACCACCATTTAAAATAGTAGGTAAAGGAGGTTTTCCTCCATTCAAAATAGAAGGAAATGATGAATTAGGTGAACCACCATTTAAAATAAAAGGAAATGTTGAATTAGGTGAACCACCATTTAAAACAGAACCTAAAACAAAAGGTTTTGGACAATTTATTTTTGGACATTTTCTAAAACGATTATAAAAAATAGGTTCATATGATTGAGTTGAACATTGTGCTGCACCTCTATACATATTTAAAGTATTTAAAGTTCTTTGTGAATCTTGTATTTTATAAGTACGACCTTGAACTTCTACATTTTTTTTTGAAACATATGCTGACATACTTTTCATTTCTTTAATTTACGTGTTTTTTTTACTTTTGGAATACCTTCTTTTAAAAGTTTTTCATATTCTTCTCTAGCTTTTTCGATAGCTAAACCCCTGTAAACGATCTCTAATTTCAGTTTGAGGAATTTGTCCATAGTCGGTAATTGGGACATTTCTGACTGCATTTAACCATGGTTGAGGTTTAAATTCTATTGATTCATTCGGTAATTCTACTTTTGCTGTTAAAAAAAAATATAAACTTATAAAAACAATTACTAAAGCACTAATATTAAAAAAAAAAGAATACCATGAATCAATCATTTTTGAAGATCGTATTAAATTATTTTCTATTCTTCCATATGTATTTTCAACTAAATGAAACATCTTTACTTTAATATAAGGTAACTCGAAATGAATTATTTACTTCCAGCAATTGCGGCGGGAACAGTAGCTGGTGCTGCTTACTTCTTAGGAGATATACCAACAAAAGATTCTATGGCTTCCACGGGTTCCGCGGGTCCTACAACTTCCACGGCTTCCACGGGTTCCGCGGGTCCTACAACTTCTACAAATCCTATCCCCCCTACAACTTCCACGGGTCCTACAGATTTTACGGGTCCAGCTGGTTCTACGGGAATAGGAAATATAACAGAAATTTCTACAATCACACCTAATTTAAAAGAAAAAATTACAGAAACTGCTGCTATTACTGATACACCTCAAAGTCCAGAACCTAAAAAACAAGAATCAGAAGAATCAGAAGAACCTTCTGAACCAAAAGAACCTTCCGAAGAACCAGAAGAAATATCACCAGAAACTGCTGCTGCTATGAAAGGAGGTGGAAAAGAATTAAAAGGTGGAGCAATAGGTGTACCAAATTGGGGAAGAGATGCAAAATTATTAATTAAAGATACAGTAGTTTCACAAGGTGATTTATTTGCACAATTAAATAAATTAAATGAAGAAATTTCTGAATTAGAACAAAAAGAAAAAGAAGCATCTTTTTATTCATCAAATTCTAATGTTGAATTAAAAACATTATATGAAAAAAATAAAGAAAAAATTATTAAAATAAAAAAAAATGAAGAACGAAGAAATTTTTTAATTAATATATTAAAAAATAGTGTTAGTTCTAATTCAACAGATAAATCTTTAGTAGGAGGAGGAAAAAAAGGAAAAGGAATAGATAAAAAACAACAAGCTACAAATTTATATAATGGTAACAAAGCATTATATACCGGAAAGTATGGAAAAGATAGAGCGGGAAAAGTTAGAACTCCAGATCAAATAATTGATCAGATAATACAAAATGAACTAGGAGGAAATCAACAAAATCAACCAAAACTACAAATAACAGAAGAAGATAGAAAAAAAAAAGAAGAAGAACTTGCACAATTAGAATATGAAATTCGTGTATCAAAATTAGAAGATGAAGATTTTAATAAAAAAGAAAAATCTTTAAAAGAAAAAAAAGAAAAACAAACAAGTATTGTAGAAAATTTTAAAAAAGAAAAAGAAGAAAAAATTAAAGAACGAAATATTATATTAGAAAAACTTGGTTTTATTTATACAGAAAATAAATATACAATCTCACCTATAAATCTTATAGAAAGTAAAAAAGAATATATTAATGCTACAAGAAAAGTTATACAAGCACAACAAGATTTAAATGATTTTATGAGAAATGTTATAAATCAAGGTGGTGATCCTAAATTTTTAGATGAAGGAAGTAAAACATTAAAAAAAAACATTTTATTAGCAAAACAAAATCTAGAAAATGTTATACAAAGATTAACAAGAGATGTATCAAAACAAGATATAAGTTATAATTCAAAAGTTGTATTAGATTTTATTGGAAATATTTATGATATTCTTGGTTATGATACTATAGATAAGACGTGGACAGATAATCAATCAATTGTAACAAATACATCATCTGTAAATTTTATTGAAGAATTTAAACGTTTAGAAACATCATTACAAGATAGAAGAATTTTACAATTAATAACAATTTTAGAACAAACAAAAACAAAAGAAAATATTTTACAAAATATTGATAGATATCATATATTTTTTACAAAAACTATAACAGCAATAATTAAAAAAACTCCAAATTCTTTATTTGATTATGATAAAACAAGTTTTAAATCTGTATTAGAAACAACTCAAAAAAATCTTCTTGGATTTAAAAAATCTATTGAAACAGAAGAACCTACAAATTCAAATATTCCAATAGATACAGAAGGTGTTATGTTATCAGATTATGATATTATATATAAAAAAGTTCGTGATATAGGATTAAGATATATAAATAAACATATATGGTTATTTAATAATTTTTATAATTTATTAGAATCATCAATAAAAACATATCAACAACGTGATGATTTTTATACAAAAGTAAAAGATATACGAGATGCTCTTTCTACTTTAAAATTTAAATTTATAAATACAGATCAAAATTCAATTATAAATAAATGTCAACAAATTTTAAAACCAGAAGCTTATAAATTTTTAAGTTATGAAAAAACAAAAAAATTAGAAGAATTTAATGATAAATCATTAGAAGATATTATTAAAGATGAAACTAAAACAAATCCAGATACTATTAATTTTTTTAAACGAGTAGGTTTTTTTCCTTCTGATTCTTTTTATGATATGAGATATTTAGTTTCAAATATTGTTAAAACAATTTTAAATGAAATTAAAATTATAGATAGTGCTTTAATATATTCTAAAGATCCTAATTTAAGCAATTTTTTTTACACTTTTTATAAATTATGTAATGTAGAAAGACTTCGTATTCAATGGATTCCGTGTGTTGATGTTAGAGACGGTATAAAACCTTTTACAATACCAGCTGGTTATGTACCTGGCAGACCAACACCACTCCCTTCTTCTTTTTTTCCTCCGGACAACAATGTTCCTATAGCTACACTTGTAGCTTCAGTTATAGGTGTTCCTCGTTGGAATTATATAAAAGGTTTTCCTTCTAGTTATACGTCTCCAAATTATTTTTATTTTAGATTACCTCCTCGAACATATCCAAGATTTGAATTAGATGAATCTGATGAAATGTTTTATTTAAATGATACTTTACCTCAACCAGATAATTTACCACCAGAATTTGATATAGAAATAACAAATTATGAAACATTAAAAAATTTCATTTTAATGTTATTAAAAAATGATTGTATTTTACGTGCAGAACAAGTTTTAAGAAAAGGATTTATAAAATATCATTTTGCAGATCAAAAAACTAAAAAAATATTAAAAGATAAATTTAAATTTTCTTTAAATTGGTATGGTGAATATACTTCGAATGCTTCGTATACTACTGCTGGAAATCCTAAATTTATTGACGATTTTGTTCCTCCCATAGATAATGTTGATCAGTCAAATAGATTAAAATATTTACATTCTTTAGATTATGAAGAAAATTTTGAAGGAATATCAGCAAGATTTTTTAAGAAAGAATTTGGTAATAAAAAAATAGGTTATTTTAAACGTGTATGGGATTCTGAAAAAGAACATTTAATACCCGATATTGAAAATTTTATACTTGGTCTTGAAAAAGTATTAGAAGTTACAGATTCTTTAAAAGAATGTGAATTTCAAGAAAATTTACTTTCAAATCCAGAAAATACAAAAAATATTATTCAAAATATTAAATTATTACAAACATTTTCAAAACAATCTGTTTCTTCTGCATTAACAACATTTATAAAAGAACAAGAAACTAATGGTATTATTAATGAACAAAGAGGAAAAGTTTCTGTAGGAAAACTTGATAAAGTTTCTATACCATTAGGAAATTTACATGAAAAAGGATTTGGTATTAATATGCGACAATTTACAATTATTGAAGTTGATATAGTACCAAGAAATATAGAAAAAAGTTTAATTACATCTTTTTTAATTATTATGTCAAATAAATTTAGAAGTATACCATATAATTCAAAAACTTTTTATAATGGTTCTATAAAAAGAGTTCGTGAAATTTTTGTAGATTTATTTACATTAGAATTAGAAAAATCAAATCCATCTTTCAAAGATAAAGTTTATATTGATCAAACAACAAAAAAAGAAAAAACAACTAAATTATCTTTAGATGAAAAAGTAGATAGATTATGTATGCAATTTGATATTAATATTTATATTTTTACAGATTATAGTGATAATACTAAAAAATATTTAGTAAAAGAACATATTTCTGGTGATTCTGGTAATGTTAATAAAAAATGTTTATTTATGTTTAAAGATAGAGATGATGTTTTTTATCCTATTGCAATTGTTGATGATGATGATACAAAGATAAAATTTTCATATCAACCTATTGTAAAAAATACAAATTTACAACGTTATTTTGGAGGTTCAAAAATAGAAGTAATACAACCTTCTTCTTCAAATATATCTCCTCCTCCCAAAAAATCTACATTATTAGGATTTTCTACTCAACCAAAAAAGACTGAACCAAAAGAAGAAGAAGAGGAAAAAGAAGAAGAAGAAGAGGAAAAAGAAGAGGAAGAAGAAGAGGAAAAAGAAGAAGAAGAGGAAGAGGAAAAGAAACAATTCCCAGCAGATCCACAAGAGGCAGCAAAAGTTACAAGTGGTGGTTATAAACGTTATTTACCAAGAAAAACACCAAGAATATTACAAAAACAAAGAAATAAAACAAAACGTTTATTATATTAATTTAACTTGTATATGCATAGATTCTAATTCTTTTACAAATAAACCAGCTGAATAAGGAATTTTTAATGATGATTTCATATATGTATCTGTATAATCTAATAAACCAGTTTCTTTTTGATATAAAAATTCATGTTCATCAGAACGTTTCATAAAACTTTCTTGTATAAAATTTGATATACCATGTGATAATAAACTATCACGTTCCATTTCACCTATACGTAATCCTCCATCATTTGCACGTCCTTCTAATGGTTGATGTGTTAATAATGTACGTGGTCCAGTATTTCTATAATTTATTTTATCTTCTACCATATGTTTAAAACGTTGATAAAAAGAAATTCCCATAAAAATTTCAGATTCTATTAATTCACCATTCATACCATTATATAAATATTCATTACCATACGGATGATATCCTAATGTATTCAAAATAGTTTTTATATCTTCTAATCTATTTTGAGTTGAAAATGGTGTTCCATCAACAAAACAACCTAATTGTAATCCAATTGTTGCAGATATAGTTTCTAAAAATTGTCCTATTGTCATACGTGAAGGTAATGCATGTGGATTAATTATAATATCGGGTCTTAAACCACTCGATGTCATAGGCATATCTTCTTCTGATAAAAGTATACCTACTGTACCTTTTTGTCCATGTCTTGAACCAAATTTATCACCAACAATTGGTGTTCTATATTCTGCTACACGTATTTTAATTCCACGTAATCCTTCTGTTGTTATATATTTATAAATAGAATCAACAATACCACGTTGTCCTTTTTTAGATGTTTTTGATACATCTTTAAATGTTTCTATTGTACCAATATTATTTGTAACTGGTGATACCATACCAATTAAAATTGTATCTGAATAAATTTCTGTTCCAACTTTAATAATTCCTTCTGAATCTAAATATGAATAATCTTTATTTACTAATCGTTGTACAGTTTCTTTATATTTAGGTTCTTCTACTAAATTTGTTATATAAGATTGTATATGTAATGTTTCATCTAAAATTTCTTCTTGAAAATCATATGTATGATAATATGTTAATGAAAATAATCCTCTTTTTATTGCAGAATCATTTAATATTATTGAATCTTCTTGATTATATCCATTATATGATGCAATAGCTACAATACAATTTACACCATAAGATATACAACCATCTGCAAGAATATTTTCAGTTGTCCATGTTTGTAAAAGTGGACGTTGTACAGTATTTAATAAAGTACTTAATGTATCATATCTTTGTTTAAAATTTGTATGAAACCATGAACATGCTTGTTTTACTTGTTGACATGCAAACATATTACGAGGTGCTTGATTATGATCTGTGAATGGTATAATACATGCAGAAGGTGATAAAATAACAAGTCCATGAATTTCAGATTGAATATTTGAAAATGATTCTATAGAAAGTTTATTTGTTTCACTTTCTGATGGATCAATAAAATCCATATAATTTTTTATAGAATCCCAACTTTTTAAAGATTTAATTATATCAGATTTTACATTTTCTTGATATATATATCTATATAATCTACCAGAATCACAAAAAATTTCATATGTATTTTTTATAATATTCCAACTTAAAGAAACAGTTTTACTACATTCATTTGATCTTCGTAATTGTTTTAATGTATAATGAAATATATTTGTTTCAGAAGTTATTACACCAACTAAATCTGAATTTATAAATACTTTTGTCCATTCTGGATTAAAATGTGAATGATTAATTAAAGTTATATATTTAAAATTCTTTTGTTTTTCTAAAATTGATTTTATAAATGAAATTTTTGTTTGTGTTGATATATTTGAAAATAAAGATAATGATTTTATAATTCCTATACTTTTTCCATCTGGATTATCAATTGGACATGTAAATCCCCATGAACTTGAATGTAATTTACGTATACCTAATTGTTTAGATTGTTTATCAATAATTAAACTTATACGTCTTAAATGTGAAATAGAACCCATATATGAAATTCTTGAAAGAACTTGTGATACACCCGATTTTTTATCCCATAAACCTTTAAATGATTTTTTAAAATTATCTAATAAAGAATAAGATTTCCAATAATAAGATATATTTTCTTCACTTAATAATTTTACTATATTTTTTCCTTTATATGTTTGTTTCTCGAATTCTAATCTACGATCTAATTCTTTTAACATAGTTTCAATCATTAAATTAAAAAATTTACGAAATTCTATAAAACATAATTCACCAGATGTTTGAAATCGTTTAAATTTAAAATGATCTCTATCTTCTTCTTCACCAAATAATGCAACATCAATAGTTTTTTTAAACATATAACCTAATAGAAATCCTTTTCGTTTAAATAAAGAACTTATAGATTCTTTTTGTTTTTCAATATGTGGAAATAAATTTGTATATAAATTTTGAAATACAGCTGATTCACTTTTTGTTCTTGTTAATTTTTTTAATATTGTTAAATTTACATCTAATGTTTGATCTTCTTGTTTTAATCTTTCACGTTCTAAAAATCTATCATGAGATAAAATCATTTCTGTAAATAAAGAATCATAATGTGTAGTTTCTTTTAATCCTAAAAATGTAATATCATATATATCTTTATCCGTTGTAAATCCTAATGCATAAAATACACTTAGTAATGGAATTTCATCATCAAATCCATTACATTTAAATGTAGGAATTCTATCTGTAAAAAAAACAGAATAATCTTTTTCTTTTGCAATTTTTTGTATATCATTTTGTTGTTTTGATTCTGGTGGTATTGTTAATGTATGATAACTTTTTATTGTACCATCTTCAGATTCTGAAAAGATTTTTGTTACATATTCAATTTTATCTTCTTTTGGATTTGTTGTTATTTCTATATTTCCTTTTTCTGTTCTTGTTCTTACATCATTACTTGTATTTATTTCTGTTCTTTTTGATGAATAAAACATATTTGAACCTAATGCTTCTTGTGTTAATAAAACTCGTTCTTGTCCATCTATAATAAAATAACCACCTAATTCATATTTACATTCACCTATATCAAATAATTCTGTTGATGATAAACTTCTTAAATAACATAATGAACTTTTTAATAATAATGGTATTTGTCCTAAAAAAACATCTTTAAATATTTTTATTTCGGATGTTTCATCATATATATATTTTATATGAATGTCACAATATATATCTAATGCATATGTTTTATTTTCTAATCTACATGCATGTGGTAATAACATAGCATCATCAAAAAAAGGTGATTTATAATTTACTTTTCCATCTGGACCACCAATATAAATATGTATTTGTCTATCATCTTCTAATGTTAAAATAAATGGATTACTATTACGAATAAAATTTGGAATTTTTTCATTTAAAAATTCATTAAATGAATCAATATGTTGTCTTACCATACAATTCGGTGTATCTTTTAAAAATCTTCCTATAACATATTTTGAAATATCCATTTTCTTATTTATTATATAAGAGAATGGATCTATATCAAAAAATACTTATAAGTTTTTTAATTACATGTATTATTTTTTTTTCTTATAAATTTCTTTTAAATCCACAAATTATAGTATCATCAGCAACACAAACATGTCCTAATGATTGGACATATGAAAAACCTCTTTGTATACCACCATATGGTACAGCATGCAAAGCATTCGATCCTTCTAAAATAACATCAAAAGCTACAAAATTAAATATTATTAAAAAATGTGGTTTAATATGGCCTTAAATCTTTTTATATTTTAAGAAAAAAGAATGAAACCAATATAAATAATAAATTTAATACAAAACTTACAATTAATCCAGTTACTCCAAATTTCATATAATACAAATAGATAGGAAGTAATCCAATTAATATTTCTGGGACTGTATAATACCATGGTTGTCCAGGTGCTAATGACATATCTAGAAAAGATACTTTACTTGCTATAAATCTCCATACAGCAGAAACTAGAATACTTGTCCAAATAACGGGATATAATGTCCATCCTAATTTATAGGCTGTATAATAAAGAGTACCTGCAGAAATACCACTTCCAATAAAAGCTCCTAAAACTGTCATTTTATATTTTTAAAAGGTTATTTTTTTTGTTAAAATTTAATACTTGTTTGATATAAATTATATAAATGAATTGTGAATTAAATAGACCCGAACATTTTTCACAAATTATTGGTCATACAGATATTAAACAACATTTAGAAACTTATTTAAAATCAGATTTTAGAAAATCAATTTTTTTAGTTGGTTCACCTGGTATTGGAAAAACAACATTAGCATTATGCGCAGCAAAAACATTTGGATTTGATCCTTTAGAAATTAATGCTTCTAAATTTTTACGATCTTATGAAGATGTAGAAAAATTAAAAAATTCATGTTTATCTGTTATTAATATTGAATCATTTTTAAAAGGTGAATATACAAAAAAAACATGTTTAATTTTAGATGAAATTGATGGATCTGATCCACATGCACAAAATAAAATTGTTGAATGGGTAGAAGATATTCATAGAGTTATACCAATTATATTAACTGGGAATGAACTTCCAATAATTTTTAAAAAAAAATCAACAATTATTGAAATTTTAAGATGTTTTCCACCAAATATTGATTGTTTTAAAACATTATTCCCTTCCATTACAAATATAGAAGAATTATTAAAAGAATGTAAATATGATATACGTAGATTAATGCATCGAATACAATATGGTAAATCATATATTATTCCTCTATATCCTCTCCCCCCCACTGGTTCTCAACCTGAGATGATATTCCTGTGGAAGCAGAAGATGTTTGGCTTGAAGGATCCTCTCGAATATCTCGTCGACATATTGGACACCTTACACTCGCACGAAACCACATTTCAATACAACTTCGATGAAAAGAATGTTGACAAACGCGTAGGCGCGAACCGTCGGAAGAAATCCCATCTTGACATATAGAACATACTTGTAAACTTGATGAAGAAAATGGTTCAACTTCTCTATTAATTTGTTCTTGTGTTGCTATAACTGGTACTGGATCTGAAAATCCACTTAAAATATTTGGAAATGTTATTGTGATTGGATAATTTCTTACAAGAACATTCGATAATAAACTAAAATATAATTGTTCTGAAGAAAAAAAACTTCTTCCTAAAGAATCACGTTGTGTATCATTCAATTGTAATAAATTTCTTTGAAATCCATTTCTTGTTTCAGCAAGTATTTTTAAAATATCTACAATAGATGTTAATGACATTTTTTTTATATTATATACATATTACTTTCCCTAAATAAAAAATGCTGTTTTATAAGCTTAAATAAACAGCATTTTTTTCTGCGTACAACTTGTCAAACTCATAGAATTCATGTTGATAAAGGGAACGTCTAAATTTTGTAAGAAAATGTAATTCAGCACGTAAAATACCTTTTCCTTTTTCTTTGTGAGTAATTAAATACCCAATAAACCCTTCAAACCAAATAGGGCCATTCCTTTGATAAAGAGTGCCTGGTTTTGCTTGAAGTATAGCTTTGTAATCTTTGAATGTAAACATTTGTTGTTTTAAAAATAATTGTTTATTAAAATTATAAATTCGTTTTTTTAATTTCGAAAGAATGAATCTAAAGGTCCTCTTTTTTCTTTTCGTAAATATTGAGAACCCATAAATAATATAGAATCTAATTCTTTTTCTTTTAAAGAAAGAATTTTTAAAGTTTTTTCTTCTGTTGATAAATCTGGAAATTCGGGATATACTTTTGGAGAATATTCAGACATTTGTTCAATACCTAATGCAAATAATTGTGCTAATGGATTTTGTATTTGATTTGTTATATAAAATTCAGTATCTGCTTTTAAAGATTTTTTACGAACATATTCAATATTTTCTATACGATCACCTTGTTTTCCAGATCTACCATTCACATATATATAAGCTATACGTTCACCAACTTGTGGAATATTACCTGGATCTCTTAAAGTCATTCGATCAGCTAAAACACGATGTGCAATTTGTTCTGGATTTTTATAATCATCACGTAATTGTTTTGTAATAATAAATTTTTCAATAGGAATTTGATTTTTTAAAACTTTTACAAGATAATCTTTTACAAATAATTCAGCATTTTTTAAAGAACGTTGTTCTAAAAGAATATCTAAAGCACCACCATAAATATCTTTTACTATAGGAGCAGAATCTCTTCTTTTTAATGCAATACCCATAAATTTTCTTTTACATTTTGTTATATCATCTTCATACATTAAACCAACATATCTCTTTCTACAAAAGAGAAGAAATGGAAAGAATGTTTTTTCATAATCAATTTTATGCGCTGATCTACATAAAGAACTAATACGTTGTCCAACTAATTTAGCAATTTCTATAGTTTCGGCGAGTGTTTTGTTACCAAATTTTATAAATATAGAATCCGTGTCCCCGTATATTACATCACCTTCAAATTCTTCTTCTGCAATTTTTTTAGCAAATAATAATCTTTCACGACCAATAGCTGTAGTACATGCAGCAACTTCAATTTTTCGAATAGGTGATGTTCTTGAACCAGTTTGACCATAAATTGAATTTGCTACAGTTTTATATGCAAGTTGAAGACCATTTAAAACAGATTTTTGTGAATCATCTTTTTCTAATTCCATTCTTTTTCTTGTATCTTTTCTCATTTTTAATAGTAATTTTAAAGTACGAGGAATAAGACCTTCATGTTCTTGAACATATCCACATGATTGTCTACCTTCTCTAAAATCATAAGATATTTCATCAATTTTAAATGATTTTTTAATTTCATCTAAATTAGAAACTTCATATGATTCTTTTTCTATCTTTCTTCCTTGTTCATTATAAGTTTTTACATAAACTAGAGTATCTGGTGATAAATTATATGCAATCATATTTGAAGGATATAAAGAATTATAATCTAAAACAGCAATAGGATTATTTAAATACATACCAATTTTAGGTTCAATAACAATAGCACCTTCATATGATATATCACCTTCTGCACATTCTTGTGTTTGAATAATTTGATCTTGTTTTGAAGCTTCATATAATACAGCAGAATAAATTCGAATTCCTTGTCCACGATTTGCAAATATATATTCAAGAGGAACTTTACATACATCTGCCATACCACATGAATTTGTAAGAACATCTAATTTTGCTAATAAAGTTAAAACTAAATCACAATCTTGTATACAATATTTTGCAGTTTCAGATTTTTGTTTTGATGTTCCATGATGTGATTCCATAATTTGATGAATAGTAATATCATCTTTACAGAAAGACCATTCAAGTTTTTTTCTTTCTTCTTCTGTAATATCATCAAATGTATATAAATAATTTTCATGGGATAATTCAATAATAAATTTCTTTTCAAACACATTTTTAACAAAGAATTTTTTTCCTTCTGCATATGAATTTGATGTATTATCTACAATATCAAATTTTACATAATTTCCTTTAAATAATCCACGTGTTGATTTTGTATGAATTTCAAACAGTCTAGTTTTTTCTCCAGAAATACGAATATCTAAAACTTTATCACGTAAGAATGTTCCAGCTACATTATCTAATTTATAAGAATCTAAATTAAATTCACGTCTAGCATATAATAAAAGATCTAAAGAAAGACGTCCATTTAAATCTAAATATTGAACAGCATATTTTCCAGATGCTAATTCAAATGTTTTTGATATAATTTTTTTTTCTGTATCTTCTCTTCCTAATTGTAAATCTAATCTATATCTTTGAAATCTATCTGCAAGATATCCATCATCAAATCCAAATGTATTATAACCAGTAATAATATCTGGTTCTTCAATTTTAATTAAATCTTGAAATTTTATTAAAAGATCTTTTTCAGATGAACAACAAATATATTTTAAAGATGGATCTTCTGATTTTGCTTCTCCTACAATAAGAACAAATCTTTCAATAGGATCTAAAAGATTATCTGTCCATCTTGTAGATATACCAATTTGCATAATTTCAGATGTTGGATTTGAAGATACTGGAAATCCCGATTCTGAATAAACTTCTAAATCATATGCTAAAACATATAAAGGAATAATACATTCTTTTACTTTAATTTTTGAATAATGAATATCATAGAAATCATAAGTTCCTCCTTTTTTTTCATTTGTTTGAAATTCAAATGGAGATGCTGGATTTATATGTTGTTCATGAATTAATTTTAAATATGGTGGAAAATTAGATTCATATATTTCTGGATTTTTTCCAAGAATTTTTTTTAATTCATTCGCAAATAATTTAAATCCCCATAATGTATCAAATGATACTTTATAAAATTGTTCTTTTTTTAAAGAATTAAATCCTTTCATAACATCTAATTTTTCTACTTTTTCTACTGAATATTTTGGTGAATACCCATTTTTAGTTTTAATTTTTGTTAAATCTGGTAATGTTTTTATAAAGAAATATGGTTTGAATCCAGAAAGACGAACTCGTGCGATATCACCTTCATGAGTTCGGCCATAAACATCAACAACATATATTTTATCATCATGTTCTTTCCATGTTACTGGTTGAAATATTACCATTCTTCTTTATTTTTATAAATGTTTCTAATAAGAAAACGATACATTTCGTTTTTTGTCTATATTAAAAACGGATT
>Ga0181349_1000279_pt1 | contig 21756 bp, 20 predicted proteins | sample Su13VDMM110SD_FD_130106 | JGI IMG/M metagenome (GOLD analysis project Ga0181349, IMG submission 130106) | Freshwater viral communities from Lake Michigan, USA - Su13.VD.MM110.S.D | ecosystem: Environmental > Aquatic > Freshwater > Lake | place: USA: Michigan | collected 2013-07-16 | reverse complement strand
GTATGAGACGCTCGTGATCGACACGGTCACCACGTTGGATGCGATCTTCTCGGATTACGTCCTTGAATCCGACCCAAAGAAACCAAAGAGCATCAATCAGGCTCACGGTGGATATGGCGCGGGCAACAACATGATTGCAAGCCTTCACCGCCGTGTACGTAATGCGGCTGGCTTGCTGATGGATCGCGGCATGAACGTGGTGTTTGTGGCCCACGCAGAGACGGTTCGGATTGAGCCGCCAGACGCAAGCCCATACACCAAGTATGCCATGCGGATGAAGGAGCAATCCACCCTGCCGTACACTGACAACGTGGACGCCATCGGCTTCATTCGGCTTGAAACCTACGTGGTTGGCGACGGCGACCTGAAGAAAGCCCACTCTGATGGCACGCGCCAACTTGTGTGCCACGCAATGGCTGCAAACGTCTCAAAGAACCGTTTCGGCATCAACGAGCCAATTACTTTGGAAATCGGGGTCAACCCGTTTGCCCAGTACCTGCCGAAACCCATTAAAGTTAAGAAGGAAGACGTGAAATGAGCGATTTTTGGAAACTGTCAGACAACACTGACCTCAAAGACGAAGAAAGCAACGGCGCGTTTGACGCTGGCGGTGGCAAGATTGAGATCATCCCAGAGGGGACTCAAGCCTTGGCTGCAATCGACGAGGCTAAGTGGGACCGCGCCACAGATGGCGCTAAGTTTATCAGCCTGCGTTGGACCTTGCTGCAGCCTGAAGAGTTGGCGAACCGTAAGATTTTTCAAAAGGTTTGGGTTGACGACTACGACCCAGGCACCTTTGATAAAGAAAAAAAACCTACATCAAAATCCGTAACGAAAAAGGACAAGGCAAAGCGGATGTTGATGGCAATCGACGCTAACTCAGGCGGAAAGCTGGCGGCGAAAGGTGTGATGCCGACCGATATCGACCTCACGTCGTCCTTAACGATGAAGCCCATGGTCATCAAGATTATGGAGTGGCAGCAGACAGACCGCATGACTGGCGCGCTGATCGAGGGCAACTGGGTCGGCGCGGTCGCGCCAAAGAACTCTGAGCGCACCAGCCCAGAAGAACTGGCAAAGCTGCAGGCGTCTCAGGCGAAGGCGTCGGCTGGGCGTGGCCCATCCCGCAAGGAACTGGACGACGAGATTCCTTTTTAAGTTGTAAAAACAGGGGGCGCCTTCGGGCGTCTCCACCTTATCATTATGGATGGATTGAATATGGAACAGAGATCACAAGAATGGTTTGACGCCCGCAAGGGCCGCATCACAGGCTCAATGGTGGGGGCGATCCTCGGCCTTGACCCCAACTGCACCCGCGACGAGGCAATGCGCCGCATGGTGCGTGCCTATCACGGCGCGCCGTCAGAGTTTAAGGGCAACATCGCCACCCAGTGGGGCATTACCCACGAGGACGAGGCGCGTGAGGCGTTTCAGCACGACTTAGGACACCTTGTTAAACCAGCCAGTTTTGTGGTTCATCCCGATCTTCCGTGGATTGGCGCAAGTCCAGACGGCTTAATTGGCGATGGTGCGCTGATTGAAATCAAGTGTCCTTTTGGTTTGCGTAACACAGAAGCCCCAGTTCTATTTAAATCTGTGGAGGAACAGCCGCATTACCACGCACAGATGCAAGTCCAAATGTTTGTTACTGGAAAGCCGCACTGCTTTTTCTGGCAGTGGACGCCGCACGACAGTAAAATTGATTATGTCTATTACGACAGAAGCTGGATTGAAAAAAACCTCCCCAAGCTTAAGGCGTTCTATCAAGAATTTCTGGTCGAGTGCGACGAGCCAGACGCCTACCTTGAAGACAAGCGCGCCACTGTAGACACCCCACGGGCGCTTCAGATGGTGGCCGAGTACAACGATCTTCAGGATGCCATCGCGCGCGCCGAAGATCGCAAAAAGGAACTTTTGGAAAGCATTGTTGAGATGTGCGGCGGTGAGAATGCTGTATTTGGCGGTAAGAAACTGATTAAGGTTGAAAAGGCTGGCGCGATTTCATACGCGAAGGCGATCAAAGAACTTGCCCCAAATGCCAACCTTGAGCCGTGGCGTGGCAAACCGTCCATGTACTGGACCCTGAAATGACACTCCGCCCGTACCAACAGGAATCCCACGACGCCATCATGTCGTGGGTGAAAACCAGTCGTTCCCCATGCTGCATTGAGGCGGCGACAGGTGCGGGCAAGTCCCACATCATCTCCGCCGTGGCTGAATCAATCAACAAGATGTCTGGGGGCAAGCATATCCTGTGCTTGGCCCCATCCGCCGAGTTGGTGGTGCAGAATGCCGACAAGTACAAACTGACAGGTGCCAAGGCGTCCATCTTCAGCGCATCCGCAGGACAGAAAAGCCTACGGTATCCCGTTGTATTCGGGACGCCCGTGACTGTCAGCAACGCCATATCTCGCTTTGGGAACCAATTTGCGGCGGTGATAATAGATGAATGCCACGGGCTGACGCCGACGGTCAAATCCATCATCGACGCCATGCGGGACGCCAACGAGAACCTGCGCGTGATTGGCCTGTCTGCTACGCCATACCGTATGAATACGGGGTATGTGTTCAACAAGTGGCCAGACGGCACGCCTGTGGCCGAGTGGCAAACCAAGGCCCCCTATTTTTCCGCCTGCGTTCACCGCATCAGGGCAACTGAACTGATTGAGGCGGGGTATCTGACGCGGCCATATGTGTCTGAGACGGGCGGTGAAGCCTATGAGACGATGGCAATGGAGATCAACACCACGGGGAAATTCAATGCCTCTGATGTTGACAGGGCATACCACGGGCATGGCCGCAAGACATCCCTGATCGTGGCCGACATCGTCACCCGATCCGCAGACCGCAAGGGCGTGATGATCTTTGCGGCCACCGTGCAGCACGCCCAAGAGGTCATGGCCAGCCTGCCATCTAACTTGTCGGCCTTGGTGACAGGTGAGACGCCAAAGGCAGAGCGTGACCGCATTCTGGCGGCGTTCAAGGCGTACAAGATCAAGTACCTCGTAAACGTTTCGGTCCTCACCACAGGGTTTGACGCGCCGCACGTTGACGTGGTGGCCCTCCTACGCGCCACTGAAAGCGTCGGCCTGCTGCAGCAGATCATAGGCCGTGGCCTGCGCTGGGACGAGGGCAAGAATGACTGCATGATCTTGGACTATGCGCAGAACATCGAGCGCCACTGCCCCGATGGGGACATCTTCAACCCAGAGATCAAGGTTTCCGTTTCGGGCGGTGAAATGTCAGAGTTGAAGGCTGTCTGCCCGTTGTGTGAGGCCGAAAATACGTTTGCGGCGCGGCCAAATTTTGACGGATACCAGATCGACATCCATGGGCATTTTCTCGATCTCGACGGAAACCCCATCGAGACGGAGTGGGGGCCAATGCCAGCGCACTTTGGGCGCCGTTGCCGAGCCACCGTCAACGTGGCGGGAGACGAGGTCCAGTGTCACCACAGATGGACATTCAAGAAATGCGGTGCGTGTGACGCCGAAAATGACATCGCGGCGCGGTATTGCATTGAGTGTAAGGCGGAAATAGTTGACCCCAACGAAAAGCTGGCCGTTGACTTCAAGAATATGAAAAAAGACCCAACACGCCGACAGACCGACAAGGTTGTGGAGTGGAAGGAGCGGGATCACATCTCAAACTCTGGAAAGGCCACGCGCAGGGTTGACGTGGTCACCCCTTATAGGTCATTCTCATTCTGGGTGCTAAAAGAGCCGACGTTCCACAAGGCCAGAATCCAGAAGGCCCTGTTTGACAATCTTGGCGGGTCAGTACCCAAGACGATTACATATGCAAAAGACGCCGACAGCGGTTTCTACAGCGTCTTTGCTTACAATGAGAGTGCAGATGAAAGTCCCCAGCGACCTAAAAGTATACGGTGACATGGACTTCCGAGGGAAATGCCCCTCGGAGGCTCTGGAACAGGTAACTTTTTTTGCAAGGGTTCGGCGTCAACATCCTAAATATGGCGCAATCGCCATACACCCCCGAAACGAGGGTAAGCGCACGCACCTGCAGGCGGCGAAGGAAAAGAGCGAGGGGATGACAACGGGCGCGACCGACATCATCATACCATCAAATCCCAGCTTTGTGTGCGAGTTGAAGCGCCGAGATCACATGCTTTCTTCCCTTCATCAGGCTCAGATTAATTACATGCGTGCGGCGCAGGATGCAGGATGTTTTGTGTGTATCGCGCTGGGCGCTGATGCTGCGTGGCAGGCGTTTGAGGAGTGGCTTGATGCTAAAGCCAAGTGAGCGTATTAGACGCGTGTTGACTGGCAAGGTAAGGCTTGAAGACGAGGACGACTCGATCCAATCCGTGTGCAGCAAACATATCTATGATGCGGCAATCTCCATCTTATCCATGAATGGAAAGGTGGCGAGACAAAACGCGCTGTCCAGACTGCCAGAATTAATCCGACCCCACGTTGAAAACGAGGTGTGGAGGATTTACAAAAAGAGGAATGCACGATGAAATTTTATATTACTCTGAACATGCCGTCACGAAGCGGAAATTCTATTCACCAAGTGATCGGTGAGCATGAAGCTGAATCTGTACATGATTTTGTCTATACCCTGAATGAGTGCGACTTTATTGTCGTTGAGGAGTTTTACCGAAAGCAAGATGGCGGCGGGTATTACAGCGTGGGCGATGTAATTCTGAACACGGCGCACATCGGCAAGGTTAAGGCGTCTGAAAAATGAACCATAAAAAGAAAGTCCCCACAATCACGCGCAGCTTTAAGCACCCACGGGTGGCATATATCATCATCCCCATTGGAATGGTGCCTGACATCCCATTTGTTGACGTTATGGTAAATCAGCACGGGGATATTGCGTTCAAGTTTCACGAGGGTGGTGATTCCGTTGCCAACAAGACCAGCAAACAAAGCGCGACCATTCGGATTACATTCCCCGCATCAGTGGTTGAGAGCCTACCCATTGGCAGGTTCAACTGTAACCTTGTACGCAGCGGCGGTGACCTGTACAGGGTCGTGTGGGTTTAATCTTTACCTAAACACTGCAAACGACATACCGCCGCCCGTATTGGCACCGTTTGCCATTGTGAAGCCTGTAGTAGTTTTGCTTCTTATATGGGGGTAACGAGTGTTACTCTCGCCGCCAAATCCACCAAGGACAACAGAATAGTTTGCGTCCTGCATTGCTGTGGTGAAAGTCACAGTGGTCGGGTTTAAGCCGCTAATTGATGCTACGTTTCCGCCTGAAACGAAATTTCCACTTGCATCACACGTACCCCACGCACGGCAGGCAAATATTGGGGCGCTGCCAGAGGCGTTCAGTCCTTGACGAAGGTTTAATGGCGTCATAAGCGTTGTGTTATCGGTGCCTGCAACCGCCTCAGTCTGTGTGGCCACGCCAGAAACAGCGCCCTTGCCAGACAGGTTTAGGGTGGAGCCTGTGATGGCCCCGTAGTACAGCGTGCCAGCAAAGGTCTGGCTGCCCAGGGTAGCTGGAACCACGAAGGTCACAGACCCAGCCGATGACGCCGTGACGGTCCACACGCCATTGTATCCCGTGGGATCGACACCTTTGACGCTGATAACCTGCCCAACGGCAATCAAATACCCGCCAGAAAAAGTGATGGTGGCGTTGGTTCCAGCGCAGCTTGCGCTTGCGGTGCCGAAGCTGTTACCGATGGCAAGGCTTTGCAGCGCCGACGTTGATTGTGTATCCACAAAAAAAACAATATTTCCGTCCGAATACACCGTGCGGGTCTGGCCATTTGGAATGGAGACACTGGTGGCGCTGGCGGCATTCTTGACAATCAGGTTGTAGACGTTTGAAACACTCTGGTTGACCACCACCCACTGGCCCTTAACACCGATTGGAACGACAAACGTAACGTCATTCGTGAACGCCAAAGTGTCAGACTTCAGGCACATGCTCTGAACTTGTGTGGTGTTCAGCGACACAACGCCAGTTGTACCAAGCACATCCGCGTAATCGCCCAGCGCCCTGTCAAGGATCGTGGAGTTGCCATTGATGGGAGTATTCCACCCCGTGTCGCCAAGCGCTGGCTGACTTAGCCCCTTGTTCGTCGTTACCATCAGATGCTCCTATTCGCAATTTCCAAGGCGCTTGCCACTGCCTCATCAGGCGTGTTCAGCAGGCCCTCTGTGTGGGCGCTCAAACCCCTCTTAGCACGTTCTGCGGCCCGAACCAAGTGGTCTGCTGCCATATCGTGGCTGTCCACCCGTCCGCCAGATTTGCGGCCCTCGCGGTCATCCATAGACGAACCGATCTGCGATCCCACGTTGGTAATGATTGGAGGGGCGACAACATTGGCAGCTTTGCGGGCGGCAGAGTTTACAGCCCTCTCAGCGCGGGCTAGGTTATACTGTGTGAGGCCAGCAAACTTAGGCGATGTAAGGGCAAGCGGAATTGCTGCCAAAGCAGCCGATGGGTGCATACCTACTGTGAGGCCAGCCCCCAAAACTCCACCAAGGCCAGCAACCGCAGCGTTGATGCGGTCACTGCCCCAGTCCTTTACGGTGTCACCAGCCAAAGAGTCCCGAAGATTTTTTCCACTTGGGGTTCCTTCAATAAGATTAAAAAGTTCGTCCGCCTCTCTGGATGAAAAAGCTTTCTTGATTTTTCTTGCCTTTTTCACATCGGACAGGTTTTGAGAGCCAAGAAAATCTGATTTAATATTTTTAAGTTGACGTTTCCAGTCTTGCCATCCAGACATCATTTTTCCATAAGCTGGATCGGTGCGCCCCATAGCTTCTACAAGTTCTCCCGCCATGGCTTGTACGCGGGTCTTAAGAGCAAAATCTCCAATTTGTTCAGCGCGGGTACCCAAGATTTTTTTTACTCTATCAAGTTCCTGAATTGTTCTACCGTTGGGTGACGGAAACGTTAAAACGTTATCAACTGCGTTTAACGCTGCGGTTGCATTTAACATGTCCGTGGATGAATAACCTGGATCAGTTCGCAAAATACCGCTAGGTTTTATCATTCCCTCCAATGTGTCTCTGGCAGGATTAACGTTTGTGAGATCAACAGGTTGCGTTCGAGCAAAAGCTGTGGCCTGATTTGTCATGTAAGAATCGCTTGCAGCTTCAGCCATGTCGTTTACAGCTTTATTTATAGCGTCAACGGAATCCCCAGCAAAACGTGGGTTTCCCTGCATTGACGAGACAAAGGCTTGCATCCTTTCGGGATTGCCACTCAGTCCAATCTCCCTGATCCTCTGAAGCGTTGGAAGCGGAACGCTACTTGCAATATTTTGCGCTCCCATCAAGCCATAAGGGACCGCCTTACCAACCGTGGTTGCGGCTTTTCCTGTAAGGTTCATTGCAGCCTGAACTGGGTCTAAGTTTGCCGCCCTGCTCCCCCACTTTGCAAGATTTCCCGTTTTTGAAATCACGCCAAGTTTTGATGCTGCACCAGCGCCACCAGACAAAACTGTGGCCGCATCAGCCAGATATGCGGCAGGGTCTTCAGCCAAATGTTTGTAGCCCTCACCACCTTCGGTAAAGTCAAAACGGCTCTTGTAGCTCTGGCCCAAAGCATCTGCAACAGCCTCGCGTTCACCCTTCAAGGCTGGGTCAAGTACTGGGCCATATCCAACCGCATTGCCCGCAGCGTCCAGCGCCTTTGATCCCACGCCAACGCCAAGCTTGCCAATTGTTGTTGCGGTTTCAACTGGGTTCATAATAGCGGTACCAAAACCAGCAACTTGATTTCCTATGCTTCTTGGCAAATTTCCTGCAACTCTCATTGCATACTCGCCAGTTGGCATTTCTGCGTATTCAGCCGCAGACAAGTTGTCTGGCTGGGTATTTTGACCTTCGCTCAGTCTTTGAAGCATGTATGCATCAGAGCGATTTGGCGCACCAGCAACCGCAGGGGCAGCAGTCCCGCTTTGGGCCATTCTTGCCTTAATGGCGGCAGCCCGTTCAGCAAAGCTTTGCCCCAGTTGCGCTTGACCCTGTCCCTGATCCATAGCGCCCGCTGGCGATCCACCAAAGGTCTTAAACTTGATCTCACCATCGGCCATGATTAAGAGTTCCCTTGTTGGACAAAGTATCGACCAAGACTTTCTGATACCCTGTGTTGCTCTGGTGAATTGGCGTACATAGCGCCAAATATTTCTTCAAGCGCCATCTGTGCTTCCGTTTGATTTTCAAAGGCACCCCTATTGGCACTGTCAAAGAAATCAACAACAAGTTGTCTAAGTTCAGCATCGCCCCTTGTATCGCCAGCATACTTTAACAGGTCTGCAATGTTTGTCTTTTCGACTTGATATAAGGTACCAACCTTATCGTTGAAAAGAGTATCTACGCCCGTCAGGTCTTTTACCGTTCCGTTTTGCGCCCGATAGATGTCGTTGATAAATTGACCCTTTTCGTAAGCGGCCATGTTCTTAGTCATCATTTCCGATGTAATTTCAGCAGCAGCAATCGGGTCTGTGTCAATACCTGGGAAGATACCCTTGTTCTGCAAGTACAGGGATGCGGCTGCCGTATCAGCCGTCATTTGATCCGCGCTAAGTGAGGATAGTTTATTCAATAGCGCCTGCGTTGTTGTAGCATTTCCATTGTACGGAATATTAAATTGTCTAGCAATTTGTCCCGCACGAGCCTCAAAGTAAGCTTTGTATTCAGTCAGTGGTCCAAGATTGTTATCCTTAGCGGCTTTTGCAACCGTAACTGCAAGTTCATTCATGTTTCTGAATGACATGCCCGCAGATGCGGTGCCATTGTCCGCCGCAGCACGGGTTGCTGCTGCTTGGTTGTTTAGGTTCTCGCGATCTTGTGGCGTTATAGCCGAGCGTGACCGCGCTTCAGCCTGCTGGATATAGGCCTGATCTTTATCATCCAGCGCAAACGTCCCAAGTGGTGCGTACGGCACAATAACCTGAGGAACGGGCATGCCTGCTGCTGGCGTTTGCGGTGCAGCGCCCTGATCCATTGGGGCAGCCGAAGGGGCGACACCACCACCAAAGATTTGCTCTGGTGTTGCGGTTGCAAGGTCAACACCCCTACTTTCAGCACCGCCAGCAATGCTACGCATGACCTGATCAGCAGCCACACCAGCCATAGATGCGCCAGCGGGCTTGACCATAAAGTCTGCAAACGTCTGAACGCCACCACCTTGAAGTGGGACAAATGTCTGGCCGAGGGCTTCGTTGTAGTAGATAGAGTTCTTGAACAGTTGAACGCCTTGGTTTGCTGTCTGGGCATTGGTGAAGTCGATGTCAGCATTTTGTTTTAGAAGGTCTTTATAAGTTTCTGCACCGCCGCCTAATCCTTGCAGGATGGCTGTAAACGGCGATCTGCTGCGAGACGACGCCATTGTGCCAAGGCCAGATAACAAGGATAGAAGTGCGTTTCTGTTCAATCCACCCTCTGGATTGTTGAAAAACTTCCCAACGGCGTTGCGATCCTCGTATGGCTTCACGCCGCCCATAGGAGCGCCAGCGGCATCTGTCCTAGTGCCGCCAAGGCCACCACTGTAATCAGCGCCAGTCGAATAGTAACGACCCTCTGGCGTTGACACTGGGGCGTTTGCAAGGCTTTCCAACGGCACCCCTGCAAACTCTGCCAAGGCTTTCATGCGATCACCACGCCACTGAGCAATGCCATAGGTTCCCATGCCACCGCCAAGTGTGTTTCTTGCGTTAGGGTCAATGTGAACATAGCTTTCCACCATGTAGCGGCCAACAGTGCCAGCGGCGTGAATTGGACTTACGCCTTCGCTGATCAGTTGGTTGTATATCTTGCCTACATTGGGAGGAAGTTTTGAAAAATCTCCGTTTTGCGCCGCTTCAGCAACGCTTTCAGCATACATTGCAGCTTCTTTACGACCAGCACCACCAGATCGCTCAACAAGAACATCCATGCCAGTTGCAGCATCTGCGGCTGTTGCATACGGCGTGTTTCTGTATTCTTGATATTCAGGTTCCTGAAGTTGAAACTGAACTTGCGTTTCAGTTGAAACGATTGGTGTGTAACCACCCTGCGGTATTTCACCAGTGTTAGTTTTAGGGCTGGCCTGAGGCGCAACGGCAGTTGGCGCGACAACGCCCGTTGCCACAGTCGGAGCGACAACGCCTGTTGCTGCTGGGGTGTTGCCAAGGACAGCCATAGTGTCAGCCGCAACGTCTGCACCACCAGCCAAGCCAGCAGGACGGGCCAATGGAATCGGGGATTCTGTAGGCGCAAGGCCGCTGCGTGGCGTCAAGCTAATAGGGCGATCTGGCATCCCCCGTGGCGGCATGAAGTTTCCAGTTGGAGTTCTGCCTTGAGAAATGCCGTAGTCCAGAACCTGTCCCTTTGTGGGGTTTTCTATCATTTTAAAGTAGTTATCTTCCCCTTTACGGGTGGTCTGTCCAAGGTTTGATACACCAGTTGGCGGCGTCAGGCTGATAGGGCGATCTGGCATTTCAAACGCAGGAGAGACGCCCCCTCGCGGTGGCATATAGTTATCATTGAGCGGCTGCTTACCGAGGGCAATAAGAAGATCGTTGGCCAAATTCTCTGTGCGACCAACTTTTGGCAGAACATCATACCTAGCAAGAGCCTCTTCACGGCTGTTTGGACCGACATATCCATCGGTTGCATACCCGTGACGGCCACCCGCGACACCGCCAGATGCGTATCGGGTCAGATGTGCAAGTTCCTTGCGGTCTTCAATTTCCCCAAGCGTTGCGGCCTTGGGGGAGAAGATGCCCTCATTATAATACCGAAGGGCTTTATCTGCGCTTTCCCCTGCCAAATCTTGGTAGGTCTTCTGCACCATGTCGTCACCAAGAGTTCCAAATAAATCCGCAAGCCTACTGGAGACGCCAGAGCCAACTGAATTGTAACCGCTGGCAATTGGACCCAGAAGTTTTCTATCAATGGCTTGCTTCATATCCTCTACTTGCCCGTAAAACTCATTCATTTTTTCGCCGCCTCTTATTTCGCGGCCTATCGTTTCCCTATCAATAGGTTTTTCAGCCCGTGCGGCGTGTCCGTCAGCACTGATGATATTTAGCGCCTCTAACAGTGCGCGTGGAATTGCGGCAATTGTTTTTGCCTGCCGCGAGTCCATAAAATTAACGGGTTCAGATGGTTCTGGGATTAGCCGTCCCATTTCTTTTGGAAGGCTTGGGCGGACTACACTGCCGCCTTCGGCTTTTCCTCCACCGCCAATCATTGCAAGAACTTTGGCAACAATATCCCCGCCGTTGTTATCTTGTTGCTCTGGGGGCTTTGCAATCATCAGATCGCCAATAGGAAGGTTTGGCTCTGGCACATATCCAAGACCGCCAATTGCCTCTTTGCTGTGAGACACTGGCCCAGCAACGCCGCCGCCCTCTGCATAGCCATCGACTTTGCCGCCAGTCGCCAGGTTCTGGAAGAAACCAATTGGCTGGGTGGTTGTCGTGGTCGATCCAGATGCCACACCAGTCCCAAGTGCAATGTTTGCAAGGAACTGCGCCTGCTGGTAGGGCAAGCCCTGTTCCTGCATAAATCGGTTGATCATGGCATCTTTGCCAGCCTGTTCGGTCTGCTGCTGCATGGTGCCAGCAGCCAACTGCATCTGACCAGCCTGCAGGCCACGGTTAAGGTCGGCCTGAGACGCACCAAGAGCCTGAGTGTACCCTTGGTTCATGATGTCGGCCATCGTCTTGCCGTATGCCATCTGGTTCTGCTGCTGAAGGTTGGCTGCGGCAACGCCAGCGCGGTCACCACCAAACGCTCCAGATTGTACAGCAGTACCCAGAGCGCCAGACTGTGCCTGCTCCTGCTGTTGTTTTAGGTACGCGCCAGTGGTGTCAGCCACGTTCTTTGTGTAGGACGTAATATACGGATCAATGCCAGCCGATGCGGGGCCTGTGTTTGCGTTGATGGTATTCGTTCCAGCGGCCTGCTGGGCATTCATCTGGGCGACATAATCTGCAGCATTGTTGCCAAAGGCCTGAAAAGGTTTATTGGCGGCAGTCTCCGCTCGTGTATTGATAGCGTTATACCGCGCCAACACCTCTGGAGGAATACTTACGTTACTTGTAGATGTTGATGTCTTGCCGCCCATCAGGTTTCCCCTTCGATTTCTGGAACTATACCAGTCTTTGCATTGTAAAGGAAGTATACACCTGCGGGCTTGCCAAAGGTTCTCTCATAGAGCCGAATCTTCGCCTCTGTCCTGCTATTTGACAGTACACCAATTGCCAAAGGCAACTCAAGTTCTTCCGCCATCGTCTTTGCAAACTCTGCCAGCTTGCGTGCGCGGCCACCCTTTGCAGCGCGGAACTCTGGGTCAACGAAGATCGCCTTCTCCTCAAGGACAGGCTCAACGCTGTACCACACGGGGCCAATGTTCAGGAGGATCGCACCCTCAAGTGGCCCGCCCACGGTGTCACCAATTACGCCGACCAATCCACCCTGCTGCGTGAGTGACTTCCAGACCTGATTGGCGAGCAGTGCGATGTCGGGGGCGATAAACGCATTCTCCTCAGTTGCCGCAATAGAGAGGCGCATCATCTCGTTAAAGTCTGCCGCCGTGCCAACGCGGACTGTTATTTCATCCATAATTTAATCCTTCTTCGGGCCTGGGAGGTTTTGCAGGGTCTTGATTGTTTTTTGCCGCATCTTCTTTACAAAGGCGTCTAGGATTTTGTGTCCATGATCCATGTCACCCTTGCCGATCTCGACCACGTCTTCAGGTGGTATCACATACTCACCGCCAGCCGCAACAATCGGGACGCCATCTGTCGCGCCGCCATCGGCAAAGTTTTCGCCAAACCTCTGAAACCCAGTCTGTCCAGCGTTGTTGCGTTGAAACCCTTTTGCAATGCTTCCATACAATGGGTTGATGAAAGACAAAAATGTTGGACCGTATCTGTTTACAGCAGAAGTTTGATCATAACCGCTTGGATCAATTGTTGTTGGGCTGACACCAGCGGGGGATGCGCTGCCCGATGGATTAAATCCAAGGCTGTTCATCACGCCAGAGAATGGGCCGCCCTCAAATCTGTCGCCAGACGCTCCCATACCGCCGCCGTCAAACATGTCGCCAAGGTTTTTGTAGCCAGCACCTTTACCGCCGCCATTCACCATGTCCCAGAGGCCAGTGTATCGGTCGGCTTGCCCAGATGGCGTTGCAACAGCGGCCCGTGAACGTTCAGTTGCGTTGTTGTTGCTGGGTGCCACAGCAGTGGGACGCGCCACCGCTGCATTTGATCCGCCGCCATCTGGGCGATTTACAACAACACGGTTTGCTGCTTGACCGCTATCAGCGGCACCACCACCAGCCTTTTGGGGGGCAGAAGCACCGTATGGCAGGCCAGATTCACCATACGGCGTACCTTTGGTAATATCTCGATTGCTGCGGCTGAAAATGTCCTTCGCGACCTTAAAGCCAGCCATTGAGTTGCCCTCACCCATGGCGGAAATAATGTCTGCGGGGATGACGTAAGACCCAGACGCCACATGCATCGGCAGGTGGTCTGTGCGCCCCGCAACGGCGCTGTGGATCGGCCCCTTATGGACTTTTGTCTTGCCGCCGCGTGCGCGGGCCATATTCACTGCAGCCTGTATGATGTGTTCATTGGCCATTTTACGCTCCCTCGGAGTATGAGACAACCACAGTCATGCCCGTACCTGGGACAACGACAAGGCCATTATTGTACGGCATGTTTATGACGGTCACGCCGATGACGTTTGTAACCGCCGCAAGCCCACTGGTAAGGCTTGCAATGGCGTTGCTGTCATATATCACACATGGCGTGCTTCCCGCGACCACAATGCTGACAGACGCCAGTCGGCCTTGAGTGCTTGAGACAAGTGTCGTGGCGGTAAGGGTGGCTGATCTGACCGTGCCATTGACCTTCAGGTATGTCTGACCAAGCTGGTTTACGGAGGTGACCACGTTTTTGGCTGCTGAGAGGATATCGGATAAGGAAGACATCAGTATTTCCCATCTGGCTGGAGGCGGTATCGGATGTTGCCCATCCGCCAAAATGAGTCAAGTTGATTGCCTGAAATTTCAATTGATATCAGGCGTGCGCGGATTCGCGGCGAGATGTATTCCGTTGATTGATTTACGCTGAACGGCCCGTAAACCCTTGGCGTCTGGCCTGGGTAATCTGCAGCATAAAACGTGATGTTGACGGTTGCGCTGTTGGTGCCACCATAATATCCCCACTTCATGTCTGGCCAAACCTGATCCATAAACGTCATCTGGTCGCCCTCACTTAGGGCGAAATACCCTGTACGGACGGACGAGTTCATTTGCGATCCGCCAGCGTTTGTGGATGTCTCGTGCTGGTAAATAATATTATCACCTGACGCGCCGATGGGTGGCCCAAAGACGCCCTGATCAATCCAAGCCGTGCGGGTCAGCGTCCCAAAATCCCACTGCTGGAGCAGGGTGTTGTATTTGACGTATTTTGTGGGCGTGCCATTTGACCCTGCGGTCGGATAATACCAAGTCACTTCGCCAAAACGGCTGTTTGGCGCGCAACGGACATTTTCCAAATAGTTTTCGTCGATATCTTGGAAGATCACGTCCCAAATTGGGCAGGGAATTGGTTGAACGCCGCCGCCAGCCAGCATGTAAAACTGGCTCTGTGACATCCAATACACGATGCCAGCCATCGAACCCATGGCTTTGCGACCCACAAGACCACAGCCCGCGCCAATCTCATTGAATGAATACACCAGAGGCAGGTTGATGTACTGCATTGACCACAAATGCGTGTCTGTCCACAGAAGTCCCTGCTGCGGACCCTGCATTGCGCCTACGATTCTCGATCCCTTTGGGATGCGGAATGAACCCGCTTGATTGCTGACCGTGGCGACCCAACTGGTGAAGTTTCCGATGTCTGTAAAGCGCACCAGCAGTGGGTCTTGGATGCCGTTAAATGTTGACCCATACGCCACAATCTGACGCTCTGGCATGGCAGTAAAGAAGCCCTCGTTGACGCTGGGGGAATTGGGAATCAGGGTTGCGTGATTTGAGCCACCAAGCGAGTCATAATAAAAAATATTACCCTTGGCTGGGCTTGCGATAAGGAAGCCGCCCCAGTTGTCCAGTGACCAGTCTGTTACCGTAAATGGCGCGACAGACGTTCCTGCCTGATTGTAGGCTCCATAAGGAAACCCCCAAGTACTTACAGTTGCCGTGCCAGTAGTTTCCGTGGCAAATGCTGACCCAACTGGAAATGAGAATGTGCTTGTGGCCCCAGATGTGGCGGCTGTTACTGTTTTAGGTCCGTTGTAGTTTGTTGTGCCGCTGATTGTAAGCTGTGTCCCTGGCGCGACATAAATGGCCTGATTGATGGTAACGGTTGCCACAAGGGACGCTGTTGATACTGATGCAATGGCAAGCTGTCTTCCGCCGCTTGATGTAACGCCAGTGCCAAAACCGCCACTTCCAAAACCACCGCCACCAAATCCACTTGAAGGTGGAATGTTTTGTTGGCCGACGAAATATACAATGCGGGCATTTCCGCCATTCATAAATACGGTGGCACTTGATGTTGCAGAATTTTGTGACGCAATTACAAAAGTGTTTGTTGTCGCCAGTGGCGTACCAAGGACATTGTAGTTACCATACAGAGTAATACCACCGACCGTGGTTGGGATTAAAATTGCAAAGGTTGATCCCTCTGTATATCCATGATTTGGAAGCGTCACGGTAACGTTAATTTCCCCATTGGCTGTTGTGAATGATGGGACAACGCCGCTTGTTGCCGTGGACGCAACAAAACTTCCAGCCACGGTCAGCGCCCCAAGATTGGTTGGGGTTTCGAATGTGAACGTTCCAGCCGAAGATGTCAGAACCGTCCATGTGGCGTTATATCCCAATGGAGTTACGCCCGTAAACGTGACCGTAGAACCGACAGCTACAACCAGATTAGATGGGGAACAAGTTGCGGTGGCAGTGTATGGTCCGCCTCCTGTAACAGTTATTGCCGTGACGGAAAAAGTGTTTGTTGCGGGCGTCAGAAGGCCAATAATGTTTCGTGCTGTTATCTGATAAACATTGGCACTCAGCGCAATTGGCGGATAATATCCAGACAGGACAATGCCGCCGACGCTAATTGGGGTTAAGATGTCAATGCCATCATACGACGAAATGTTTGAATTGTTATCTGTTATGTCAACTGTGGCCGAGCCTGAAGTTGTCTTTGCAGATACGGGAAGGTTGTATATGTAAAGAGAGGGTGAGATAGAGCTAGAGTCTTGATTCGGCTCCGCAATATCAAGACTGCCTTCTTGACCAATGGCAAGGTATGAGTTGCTATTTACGTCGGCCCACGAATGCAGAGCGCGGACAATTGATGTCTGAGTGTTGTTTACAAACTGCGTCCACCCGCCAAGCTTTTGCGGAAGTCCCAGTCCCTGCCGATCAGGGACAAACCTAATCAGGTCGCTCTCAGAGATAGCCGCCTCATTCAGGGCGGGTGTCCTGTTTTGATCAACCCCTGGGATCAGTTTAAGGCTGGCGTGCGGCATGTATTACCCTCGCGTCGGTGAGGAAACTGTGGCAGGTGCTTGCGAAGACCATGCGGCACCCTCAAACTTCTTGCGCGCCTCCTCAACTGTGGCAGATTTGAGGAGCGTCTGATACTGGTTCTCATAACTTTGCGCCATTTGCGGATCATCCGACTGACGGCCAAAGTTGCGCTGGTAGGCAGAGATGTAGATCATCGACGCCATAATCAAAAGGTCTGGCAAATACTGGCTGATAAATGTCGTTGTCACGGTTGCTGACAGGGGCGCGGGTCGGATCGTGCCAACAACCTCAACAAAGTATTCAACGTTTGGTACTGGCCCAACTAAAAATAGTGTGTCATTAAACGGCGCAAAGTATTTTGGCTGGCCGCGATTTGCCGACAACGAAGACCCAAAAACAGCGTCAATAAATTCCTTTGTAGCGGGCAGCAAAGGCACGCGTGTGGCTGTATCTGGGTTTGTCTGACCCGCTGGAGTGATTAGGTTGATTTGCTCACTGACCACAAAATATGACCCATCCCCAAGGTTTTGACTGAAAGACAGGTTTCTATTTCCAGCCGTTAGCTTATAGGCTGGGCCATATAGAGATTCAGACGTGCTTAGCAAGTCAAGGTCGCGGTTGATGCGCAAAGTGGCATAATCAATCATGGAGTCAAGAATTGCCAAGAAGTTTACGTCATCTTGCGCAACGACGGCCATCTCCGCAATCTGTGTCTTGTATGTGGCGTATGTCAGTCCAACCATGATGTCACCCTACGTTTTAAGGCACTATAGACTAAATCTCTTGTTTATCCAATAGACGTTGCAAGTTCACCGCCGCAGGCAAAATACCCAGCGCCGTCCACCCAGTTGTCCTCATGGCTTGGATTCAACTTGATCCTCGCCACCTTAACGAGCGCCATCATTACAGACACGTCAATCGCCGTGACGGGAATATCAAGATGGATGGACCAATACTTTGCAATTATACTAAAATTTTCTTCCATCTCGCCGTGGGTTGCGGCGCGGTCCTTGGTGACGTATTCTTTTGCGGTGTCAAGGATTTGAGATCGGTTCATAGGGATACCTTTATGCGGCTGATTTCGCCGCGCTGCTTGTGGAATGTTATGGCCTGCATCTGAGCCTGCGACCCATAGGCGTTGGACGCTGAGTAGAAATCTCTGGGGGTGACAGGCCGCAACTGTTCAACTTGGACACCACCTATATCCTGCATCTTGGCGTGATGCAAATGACCCGTGAAGTAAAAGCGAAACCGCGTCCTTCCCCACATTTCTGGCCACTCAAGCGCGAGGTGCATTACCAGACGCTCTGCCTTGGCCTTGTCCCCGTGGTGAGCCGCGAGAAGGCACAGTCCAAACTCCATGACAAAGAAGTCGCCAAAGTTTTTTTGGACCTCGATACGCGGGTTTTCCCTGTATCTTTGCATCATGGCAAACATCACGGCCAGATAAGCGTCTCGGTCGTGATTTCCTTGGATAACGGATACCAATACCTTTTCATGTTTTGTGGCTGCAATCTCAATGGCTGCAGCCAAGGCGTCTATGGCGACCTCAATGGTCTGGTCAATCCGAGTGTCAACGTCCAATACGTGACCGCTCTGCGTTGTATTTGTGTTGTCGTTGTGGTGGAGAAAATCACCGCCGACAAGAACAACTCCGAACTTTGAGGATGGTGCCGCCGAAACGCATTTTGCCACGCCCTGAACCAGCCTCTTCGCGGCTATGGCCGTCGTGTAATCCTCGCCAGAGTCTTCTTTGCGCGCTCTCATGCCAATGTGCGCGTCAAATAGGGGATACACTGTTAGAAGGTCGTCACTGTGCGTATCAATTTGTGTAATTTCAGGTATCGGGCCAATTTTACTCATGGCATCCCTGACGCGCTCAATCATACTCTGCGTCAGGTCATCCTTGGGCATTTTAAAGTAGAGAGATGCCTTCTCGGTCTTTAGCCATCCAGAGTGCAGGATTTCAGTGTCCTGCATCCCCGCGCCTGACATCGCATCAAGAACGGCGGGGTCAATATATCTCATTGCGCGCCGTATGAGTTCTCTGGCAGTACTTTCATCTACGCCTAAACGTCTGGCAACTTCTTTTTTGCTGCCGCACTCCAGATAGATGTCATACGCCTCTTTTTGGCGGGGCGTCACTTACATGCCGCGTCAATCATCATAATCAGACGCGCCCCCGTAATTACGGATGCGTCTCCGCCATCCTTTGCCAATGCGGCGGCGTGACTTGTTCTGGCGGAAGATGTACCATCACACAGCGCGCTATTGTTTACCGCGCTCCCGCAGCCAGTCACGAAGCACAGCAGGGTCATCACTGATATTGTTTTCAACACTGTCAATTTCCTTTCGGGTTTTGGCATATGTTTCTGCCGTCTTGAGGGCGGTCTTCTGACGCTGGTCACGCTTTCCTGCCATCCATGCCGCAAAAATGATTGCGGCAGCGCCTGCGGCCCAAATAGCCGCCCGTTTAATCCAACCAAACATCAGCGATCACCCGCCGCCCACTTGCGCAGGCGCTCACGCATGATCCACACGGCGGCCAGCGCCACGATACCACAGAACACCAGAGCCACGATCTGCGCCGTCCCGCTGAGTGCTGACACGGCTGACACGCCAGCGCCCACCGCAGACACGGCCTGAACCGCGCCAGCCTGCATGGTGGTCGATTCCATGGGTGTGTCGCGTGGCGCATCTGGCACGGCGGTGGTTTCGTCGGCTTGAGGTGCAAAACCCACGGGGGTCAGAAACAGCGCACGTTCAGCGGCGCGGCGACGGACAAGCCCGCTCAGAACCTTACCGCCAGCCTTGTTCCACATCAGGATCGCGTCAGCGGCCTTTGCCTTGTCGCCAGCGTTGAAATGGCGCAATGCAGATGACTTTTTGAATGCGCCACTGCCAATGTTGTACGCCAGAGACACAAACGCGCCAAACTCATTTTCATTGATGGGCTGGGTGATGGTGGGCTTGATTGCCGCCGCAAACTTTTCGATTGCCAGCTTTAGATATTTCTCAGCCCCACCCTGCGTGATGGTCGTGCCTTCCCTTGGGTCAATGCCCACAGCGGCGGCTGCCGTTGTCCCGTAGCCAATGGTCCAGACGCCCGCTGGGCATTTGTATGCCGTCAGCTTGCAGCCCTCAAACTGCTTAATAATTTCCAACGATGCTTGGTTGATCATTTGCGTAATGCCCTCTCAATGTCATCTAATTTCAGGAATACAGCCTTGAAGCTGTCTTGTATCTGCTTGAACTCGCGGTCGTGTGCCTCTTTGTTAGCCGTTGCTGTGGCCTTTAACACAGCAATGTCTGTGGAATGTGACTGTTGCCGATTATACATGGCAAACATGATAGCAATTACAGGTGCAACCGCCCATTTCATCAAAAACTCAACAATATCCATTATGCTGAAACCCCCTTGATGATGGTGAAGTTGACGATTGGCGTGTCCGAGGCAGTGCCTGCTACCGATGCCATTGTAATTTGAAACGAGGTGGCCGCAGTGATTGCGGTGACAGAGGCCGTATAGGTGTTAGTTGCCCCACGAACCGACAACACAACCGTGTCGGTGACCGCTATGCCAGTGTTTGGCACAGTAAAAGAAAAGTACGTTCCAACCACGGCTGTGGTGGTAAATAAGGTGACAGCGCCACTCTTGCTGCCGTTAGTTGTTGGGGTTGTTGTTGTTCGACTGGTCAACTGAGTGACAGCCACGCCTGCGCCAGTGGCGTACCCTATGCCGCCCGTACCAGAGGACAGGACGCTGGTTGATGCTGTGACGGTAGTAAAGGCACCTGTGGATGGCGTTGTCGCCCCGACCGTGCCATTTAGAGCGGCTGCGGTAATTGTTGGCCCAGTGCCAAGGACAACAGCGCCAGTGCCTGTTGATGTAGTAACACCAGTTCCACCACCAGCAACTGGCAGCGTTCCCCAAGCAGGAGCCGCCGCAGAACCAGCAGACACAATGGTTTGGCCCGATGTGCCGTAGTTTGCGCCGCCAAGGCCGATCTGCCCCACAGAACCAATACGCATACGCTCATTGGCATCAACCCCTCCGCCAACAAAGGACTCACGAGTACCAAAGGTCAGGGAGGTGTCAGGGATAGAATCCTCTGAAACAGCCGAGATGTAAGCACCAACACCAGGAGTTGGTGTATTGATATCGGATACAAAAAACTCAATTGTGCCAGATGGTTGTCCAGCTAAAACGGTGCCGTCCGTGTCAGTAATTCTGACTGTAGCTGCTGTACCAGAGCTAGTGTACATCGTTGGTCCAGGGGCTGTCTGATAGACGCTGACAGTGTAGGTTCCAGCGCCCCCAGTTGTCCCAGAGTTTTGAGAAACAATTCTAGTAAGTGGAGCAACCCCAACGCCGTAAACACGGTCACCAACTGCAATGGTGTTAGCAGAAACCGACACAACGGTCAGCGTAATGCCAGTTATGGAGGCGCTAGTTATTGAAGCTATGGAAGTTGTGTTGCCTTCCACATGGAGTTGTGTTGCTGGGGTGGTCGTACCAATACCTACGTTTCCTGCGCTGGTGATACGCATTTTTTCTGTGATGGCACTGCCATCTGGACGAGTCCAAATGCCAAGATAGCCACCACTGGTTCCTTCGCGCCCAGCCTCAAGGTAAACTCTTTCTCGAAGCGTGTCTCCTTGATCAGACCGAAGAGCAATTCTGGTCGAAGCTGTTGCTGTAGAGTTTGCGTTTTCAAAGATTGCAATAGAAGCGGTATTTGTAGTTACAGTTGAAAAAGAACCCTGAACATTAAGAGGTGTGAGTGGGTTGATCGTACCAATACCTACGTTTCCAGAACTATCAATACGCATACGCTCGTTGGCATCAACAGCACCCACAGCAGCGTCACGAGTGCCAAAGGTCAGTGCGGTATCAGGACTAGAACTCTCAGAAATGGCAGAAAGGTAAGCGCCGACACCAGCAGTAGGAGCAGTTGTATCAGAGCCAAAGAACTCAATAGAGCCAGTTGGTTGACCAAGTGAAGTGGTGGTGTCCGTGTCAGCAATTCTAATTCTAGATGCTGTAGGAGAGCCTGTGAATATGCTTGCAGAAGAAGATACGGTCTGAGATACGCTGACGTTGTAAGTACCAGTGCTACCTGTCCCAGTACCCAAAGAGGTGATTTTGGTAATAGGGGAAACACCAGCACCATAAACAATATCGCCTACAGCAATAAGGCCATCACCAGTTGTGAATGCCGTAACAGTCATAGTAGTGCCAGAAATAGATGCTGTAAATTGAGCAATCAGACT
>Ga0181349_1000275_pt1 | contig 21995 bp, 21 predicted proteins | sample Su13VDMM110SD_FD_130106 | JGI IMG/M metagenome (GOLD analysis project Ga0181349, IMG submission 130106) | Freshwater viral communities from Lake Michigan, USA - Su13.VD.MM110.S.D | ecosystem: Environmental > Aquatic > Freshwater > Lake | place: USA: Michigan | collected 2013-07-16 | reverse complement strand
GCTTCACGGCGCTGAATGGCGAAATGCAGACGCAGGAAAAGGTCAGCGGTCGCGTTGCCAAGGCTTACGGCGGCAACCTTTCCGGCCTTGAAATGAACAAGGGTGGTCGCGCTAAGCGCGCCGCTGGCGGCTATGATCAGATGCCAACCCCCGCTGAAAGCGCGGAAAGCGACCGCCGCATGATGGATGCGGAGCCCCGCGACGAAATGGATTACATGAACATGCGGGAGAATCCACCGCCTAGGTCCATGCCTAAGCCCCCGGCCAAGCGCATGCCCCCGGCGAAGCGCATGCCGCCGCCCACGTATCAGATGCCTGATCGGGTCCCCAGCGACGATTACAAGAAGGGTGGCCGCGCTGCCCGCAAGTCTGGTGGTCGCGCCAAGGGCAAGACCGACATCAACATCGTGATCGCGACCGGCAGGGGTCAGCAGGGTGGGCAGCCTGACATGCCGCCCATGCCGGGTCCGCAGGGCGTCCCGGTCCAGATGCCTTCGCCGCCGCCTCAGGCTGCCGCTCCCATGCCGATGCCCATGCCGATGCCTATGCCGCCCGCTGGTGGTCCGGGTCCGGGCCCCGCGCCAATGCCGCGCAAGGCTGGTGGTCGCGCCTACCGGTCCTACAAGGACATGGATGCCGGCGCTGGCAGCGGTCTGGGTCGCACTGAAAAGACGGAGATCCAGAAGCACAAGAAATAATCAGTTTGGGCGGCGTTAATGGAAGGACGCCGCCCAATATTCTATCATATGGAAGCTATCGATGAATTATAACAATCTGTTTGAAATTGAGCTAAGCAAGCTTGTTGAGGCGCGCATCGCGAACTTGACGGAAAACGTCACAAACCCACACGCCGTCGTTGATTATTCCGACTACAAATACCAAGTGGGTAGGATCGCAGGCCTGCGTGAGTTTCAAGACCTGCGTGAAGAAGCTAATAAAATCATTTCTGAACGATAAACGATGGAGAAAATCAGATGCCACACATGGTTATGTCCCATGATGAAGACCCCAAAGACGTCATTCTTCGGGAACTGGGCGACATTGAAAAGCTCAAGGTCTTCCACAACGAAGTGATCGTTGCCGTCTACCTGCGCCCGGAAAAGACCAAGAGCGGCATTTTCCTGACGGACAGCCACCGCGACGAAGACCGTCACCAGAGCAAGGTTGGCCTTGTGGTCAAGATGGGCCCAGAAGCCTTCAACGACCCCAACGGGAACTGGTTCCGGGACATGGACGTGAAGATCCACGACTGGGTCGTTTATCGCCCTTCTGACGGCTGGACGATCACCGTCAACAACGTGCTTTGCCGCGCGCTGAAGGACACGAACGTCCGGGGCAGCGTCCCGCAGCCCGATATGGTCTGGTAAGGAGGCAAAAATGTCGATTGAAGATAACGCAGAAGATCGTTTGGAGTTGGATTTGGGGGACAGCCCCAAGCCGGCAGAAGACATTATTGTCGAAAAATCAGAGGAAAAATCCTCTTCCGATCCCGTTGAAGACACTCTTGAAGCCCTCAAAAAGCAGTTGGAAGAGGAGCGCAAGGGCCGTCAGGAGGCTATGCGCCGCGCAAGCGAGGCTGAGCAGTCTGCCTATGCCGCGCAGGGTGAGGTGCAGGACACAAGCCTGCATCTGGTGTCAAACGCCATCGACACGGTCCGTCAGAACAACAACATCCTCAAGTCTAATTACCGTGAAGCAATGTCGCTTGGCGATTTCGACACGGCTGCTGACATTCAGGCGGAAATGTCGGCAAACGCTGCAAGGCTTCTTCAGCTTGAGCAGGGCAAGCAGGCGCTGGAAACGCAGCCCCGCCAGCCAGCCCCGAAGCCCTACGAACCGGATCCTGTCGAAGCTTTGGCAAGCCAGCTTTCGCCGCGCTCTGCCGACTGGGTGCGCCGCAATCCGCAGTACGCGACCGACCCGCGTCTGTATCAAAAGATGATTGCGGCGCACAATCTGGCGATGGCTGACGATATTCCTGCGGACTCTGACGATTATTTTGACGCAATCGAAGACACGCTTCGCATGCGCCGTCAGGATAACAGCCGGGATTATGATGCCATGGCTGATGCAGCAAAGCCGACGCAGCGCCGCTCAGCGCCGCCCGCAGCGCCCGTCTCCCGCAGCGGCGGTGGCGGCGGCAGCAAGCCAAATCGCGTAACGCTTAGTGCGGCGGAGCGTGAAATGGCCAGCATGATGGGCATGACGCCTGAGGAATATGGACGCAACAAGCTTACCCTTCAGAAAGAGGGCAAGCTGAATTAATTCAAGGAGTATTGTTATGGAAGCGATTGCACCCAAAAAGCGTGGACGCCCACCCAAGGTCAAGGAAGCCCTTCAGCGGGCTGAGCAGGCCGCCGCAGAGGCAGTGAACATGCAGGATCTGGAGGCCCCTTATCAGCCGCTTCCTACCGCACAGGCAGCAACGCATGCGGATCTTGTGCCGACAATCCGTGAAGACATCCGGGCCCCAATGCGTGAAGAAGATCCCCGCACCCGCGCTGCGCGCCGCGCTGCTGAGCTTCGTGATCACCTTGGCGATATGGATGAAGGCACTGATGATTTTTACATCAATAAGGCCGACATTCCGCCGGGTTGGGAATATGAATGGAAGCGCAAGCTCCTGCTGGGCGCTGAAGATCCGGCGTATCAGGTTGCTCTGGCCCGCGCAGGTTGGGAGCCCGTCCCAACATCGCGTCACCCGTCCTACATGCCCAATCAGGGGAATCACCCTATTATTGAGCGCAAGGGCATGATCCTGATGGAGCGCCCAGCGGAAATTTCCGACGAAGCCCGCGCCATTGAATTGCGTAAGGCGCGCAATCAGGTCCGCCAGAAGGAAGCTCAACTGAATTCCGCAGAGGGCGGCCAGTTTGAGCGCTCGAATAAGGACCAATCTCTGGTCAAGGTTCGAAAGTCATACGACTCAATTCCAATTCCCCAGTAAGGGATTTGGGTAAAAGGGGCGGCGAAAGCCGCCTTTTTTATTGCGGTATTGACAAGGCTGTAAAAATAGCAGATTTGTCGGTTCGCCTCCCCCGGCGCGGAGGTCCAAAAACCTCAGTCTAAGTCGCCCCGGTGCGCGATGATGGCTTCCCAAAAGGAGTTCCGTCATGGCCAACACTTTTGCGCCTTTCGGCTTTAGCCAGACCAGCGGCACTGGCTCTGCTCCGACTTACGAGCAGGTTGTGGGCTTTTGCGCTCATAATACCGCTGCTATGTATTTCGGTGACCCCGTCTTCCAAAACGCGAACGGCACGATTTATCCGACCACTCCCGGCTCTGGCATTCTTGCTGGCGTGTTTGCCGGCTGCAAATATCTTTCGATTTCACAGAAGCGCACCGTTTGGTCGAACTATTGGGGCGCTGCTGACGTTGCATCGAGCAACACCGTTGAAGTGTACTACATCAACGATCCGAACGCCAAGTTCTTGGTTCAGGTCGGTGGTTCGTCCTCGACCGGTCTTGCCGTCACGGACATCGGTGCGAACGTGCAGTTCGCCTACGGCACCCCCAACACGATGAGCGGCCTTTCGGGCGCGTACATCGACATCACTGTCACCCCGACCACCACGGCCACGTTGCCGTTCAAGGTTGTCGGTCTCGACATCAACCCTCCGGGTTCGAATGGTACGGAAGCTGGCGCATACAATTATGCAATTGTTGCGTTCAACAACGTGTCCACCAAGACCCTGACCGGCATCTAAGGGAGTAAGGCACCATGGCTGTTAATCTTTCAGCAATTAAGGACCTTCTGCTCCCCGGCCTGCGGGGGATCGAAGGCAAGTACGAGATGATTCCATCTCAGTACGACAAGATCTTCACCAAGCATGACTCCAAGCTGGCGCTGGAGCGTACCGCTGAAATGCGTTACCTCGGTCTTGCCCAGTTGAAGACTGAAGGCGGCCAGACCTCCTTCGACAACGGCGCTGGTGAGCGTTATGTGTACAACCAAGAGCATAACGAAATTGCTCTTGGCTATGCCATCACGCGCAAAGCCATTGACGATAACCTGTACAAGACGCAGTTCCAGCCCTCCAACCTCGGTCTGATTGAGTCCTTCCAGCAGACCAAGGAAATCTACGGCTCGAACATCTTGAACACGGCCACGACCTACAACGCCAACATTGGCGGTGACGGTGTCGCGCTTTGCTCGACCGCTCACCCCATCGATGGTGGCACGGTCGCCAACACGCCGTCCACTCAGGTCGATCTGAACGAAGCTACGCTGCTGAACGCGATGATCACGATCCGCACGAACTTCAAGGATCAGGCTGGTCTGAAGGTCTTCGCCCGTGGCCGCAAGCTCATCGTCCCGCCGCAGCTTGAGCCGGTCGCTATCCGCCTTACCAAGACGGAACTCCGTCCGGGTACGGCTGACAACGACGTCAACGCCATCCTCAGCACCAGCGGTGGTCTGCCGGAAGGTTACATGGTCAACGACTTCCTGACGTCGGCCTATGCTTGGTTCCTGCTGACCAACATCGACGGTCTTTCGTACATGGAGCGCGTCAAGTTCGAAACCGACATGCAGGTCGATTTCGTGACCGACAACCTTCTGGTCAAGGGCTACGAGCGTTATAGCTTCGGCTATTACAACTGGCGTTCGATCTTCGGTTCGTTCCCGACCTCGTAATTTAGGAATAGAGAGGAGACAGCTCATGTCTATTTCTGCTTTTGCGGGTCCGTTGGTTAGCTTTGGCCAGTCTGCGAATGACTCGGCTGGCCAAAACCCAGAAGTTGGTCCGTCGTTGTTCTTTGGTGGCGCGGGGATCCTAGATCCTCGCCTTCCATTTTCATACGCGCCCGGTCAAGATTTCGGCGCTACTACTGCTGGGTTTCTTGGTATACAGGACATGGTGTCTTTGAACATTGTGCCCTACACGATTAATACTGCGGCTCTTGCCGCTTCTGCCAACACGACTGCCAACACGGCAATGACCTTGGTATCTTCTTCTTCGGCCTCAACCGGAGTTGCGGTTGCCCAGAGCATTGTCCGCGCTGACACTGGTGTTGCCGTTACCGGCCTTCTTGGAATTGACGCCTTCACTCAAGTGACGGGCTATATCTCAAATGGCACAAGCGGAACTGCTGGTAACATCCTGATTGTCTCTGCGGCTTCTGCTGGTCAGTTGACAATCGGCATGGTTATTAGCGGTACAGGCATTGCTGCTAACACGAAGATCATCGGTTACGGCCCGACTGTTAACGCCACAGACGGCGGCGCTGCTGACGGCTATACTGGTTCGTACACCGTTAGCGGCGCTCCTTTTGCCGCTGGTACAAGTGGTTCGCAAATTACAATCTCGGCCTCTTTGGGCAACTCAACACTGAACGCTATCGCGGCTGAACGTACTTCGTTTGGCTCTGCTGGCACCATTCAGCTTTGGAACCCAATGGCTTTGACCGCCCGCGCTGTGTCCATCACTACCAGCGTTGCCACTGTCGGCACCACCAACGTCTTTACGGTGGCTGGTTACGACATCTATGGTTACCCAATGTCTGAGGCAATTAGCGTCCCGTCCACTTCGGTTTCGGGCACTACTGTTAACGGCAAAAAGGCATTTAAGTTCATCGCCTCTGTGACCCCGTCCGTAACTGATGCGACCACGTCGTATTCGGTTGGAACGACTAATATTATTGGTCTTCCAATTCGCTCGGATTTCTTTGGTGAAAGTACGTTTGTGTACCCCGGCACTGGTGTCACAAACGTGATAACTGCGGTAACTGGCTACACGGCTGCTGTAACTACACTGGCCACAACAACAACTGGTGACGTTCGCGGCACATATGTACTACAAACGGCTGCTTCCACCGGAACCAACCGTTTAATCGTTCGTCAATCACCTGCACTCTACAACATCGGCTCGGAAACGGGTCTGTTTGGCGTCACACAGGCATAAGGAGACTTGTTATGAAGGGTCGTAAAACTCGCGCCTCAGGTGGCGTCAATCAAGCAGCCGAAGATCTTGGCCGCAAGAACATGCGCTACACCTATGAAAGCAACGTCAACGAGGCGGCTGAAAAGCGCAAGAGTGGCGGCAAGACTGTTGGCAAGGTGAATGGCATGGACGCCATGGCTCATGCTGGTCGCAAGGCCCGCAAGTCTGGCGGTTCCTGCGATAGCGGCAGCCCGTTCAGTTCCGCTCGTCAGGGCACCCCCGCAAAGGGTCGCAACGTCAGCGGTTCGCTCAGCTAATCGCTAAGGCCTTGTGAAGATAGAACGGGGGCTCAACGGCCCCCGTTTTACTATGGAGTGTGCTATGTCTGACGCTTGGCAGCGTAAAGAAGGTCAATCCAAATCCGGCGGCTTGAACGACACAGGCCGCGCTTCGCTTCGTGCTGAGGGACACAACATCAAGCGCCCGGTCACCGCAAGCGAAGCGGATCGCAGCCCTGCGGCGGCAGATAGGCGCGACAACTTCCGTTCACGGATGTGCGGGATGAAGGAAAAGCTCACGTCGGCCAAGACGGCGCACGACCCGAACAGCCGGATCAATTTGGCTTTGAAGCGCTGGGATGTTAAGTGCTGACAAAGCGACCATAGCCAGAAAATAGCATGTTCTCACGCTCATGCTTAGATGGTAGGATGGGTCAAGCAAGAGGAATACAATTATGCGCCCAGTTGTGGTTACCGTTGGACCGCTTTCAGCCGCTAGCGCAAACGCGATCTGCCTCTCCCAGACGCCCAGCGCTGGCGCTCTTACCATCAACGGCGCGTCGGCCTCAGGCGGCGTTGCCACCCTTGATGCCCCAAGGCGGGTTTTGATCACCACCACAGGCAACGAAAGCGCCAAAACCTTTGTTATCACTGGGACAAACCTGACAGGCAACGTTGTTAGCGAAAGCATCACCGGCCCGAATGCCAGCACGGCCTCTTCCATTATTGATTACAAGACCGTAACTTCAATCACCATTTCGGCCACGGCAGCCGCCGCCTTGACGGTTGGCACCAGCAGCGTTGCGGCGTCTGCTTGGGTCCGTTTCGATGAATTCGCTCCGCCTTCTATTTCAATTCAATGCGTAGCCAGCGGCACGGTCAATTACACCGTCCAGCAGACATTGGACGACCCCAACAGCCCAACTAGCCCGGTACAATATACATCAGTTTCTTGGTTTTCTTCTCCGGACGGCAATCTGATTGCGGCGACGGGTAACATTCAAAGCAACTATGCGTTTATGCCGACTTTTGCGCGGATCTTGCTAAACAGCGGCACTGGCTCAGTTACGGGCGCGTTCATCCAGAACGGCAACGTGCAAAGTTAATGGCTGGATTTTCCACCTTTACGGGCTTTAGTGGGAACACTGGGCTGTGGGACGACCACACTGGCCTGTGGGGTGGGTTTACAGGGTTTTCTGCGTCTTATCAGGCAGCGCTGACGTTGGACTTCTTGACCGGCACGTTGGACAGCCGCATCACGTTTACCCGTTCCAGCACGGCTACGTTTGTGGGTAGCAATGGGCTGATCCAATCGGCAGCAATCAACGTGCCGCGTTTCGACTACGATCCTGTCACGCTTGCGCCAAGGGGTCTTCTGATAGAGGGGCAGCGGGCAAACTTGCTACTGAACAGCAACATTTCAGGCACCAATCTCACTACGCAAAGCGTCACGGTAACTGCTCAATCTTACACTATTTCATTTTATGGAACTGGCACGATAACGCTTTCTGGGGCCTCAGTTCAAATTGTGACCGGTACGGGAGCATACCCCTCGCGCAGTACGCTTACGTTTACACCAACTGCGGGCGTTTTGGTTTGCACTGTCACTGGCACGGTGCAGTATGCTCAACTTGAAGCCAGCGTGTTCGCCAGCAGCTTTATTCCCACTGCTGGCACTACGGTCACCCGCGCGGCAGATTCAGCGGTGATGACAGGCACGAACTTCTCAAGCTGGTTTAACGCCAGTGAGGGAACGTTTGTTGCGTCAGCATCTATAGATTCGACGGCAAGTATTAGAGGCGTTTATGCAGCCTCAGATGGCACGAATAATAATAGAATTTATCTAAACGTAACAACGGGCGCGCAACATCTTGTAGTGGCATCTGGTTCAACCCAAGCGGACATAACGGTTGCCAGCTCTGTTTCAAATAACACGATATTTCGTGATGCGTTTGCTTACATCCAAAACAATGCCGGCGGAGCAACTAATGGTGTGCTAGGCCCTGCCGACGTCCCGCCAACGACTATACCTGTGGTAAACCAATTTCGCCTCGGCGCGCGTGGAGATAATACCATACGGCTCGACGGTCGCATTCGCTCCGTCTCCTACTACCCACAACGCCTTCCCAGCGCGCAATTGCAGGCTCTCTCGACATGATTGACCTTTATCTTAGGGCTAACACCGAAGCTGAGATGACTGCGGCGCTGCTGTCTGCGGGCGTCATCAATGATGAAGGGAACCCGGTGGAGGGCATGTCAGTCGATCACATTGGGCCATTCATGCGCGTGACGGGGTACAAAAAGGCCAAGGATAAAGCCGGAGAGCCTGTCTTCACCGTCGCGGAATACCCCAAATGGCACACCAACCTGCGCGGCAGCTTCAGCGACGAGCAGCTTGCGGCCTTGGAGCCGTTGAGCGTTCAGCCAGCAATTCCCCATCGCGTGTGGGCATAAGGGGTAGGTCATGACCGCAAGCGGCACCTTCAATTACAATCCATCGCTTGGCGAATTGACACTCTACGCCTTCAACCTGTGTGGAATTCGCAACACTGCGTTGCTTCAAGAACACATGGAGTCGGCGCGCATGGCGGCAAACTTGCTGCTTGGCCGCTGGTCGTCGGAGGGTGTCAACCTGTGGATGGTCAACCTCCAAGCGATTCCGCTTGTACAGGGGCAGTCTACCTACACGGTTCCGGGCAACAACATTGTCATGCTGGACACCTACATCGTCACAGGCGCGGAGGTGTTTACGGGCTCAATCAGCGGGACAACGCTGACCGTAACCTCAGGAACGCCTTCCATTGGCATGGCGATTTCGGGCAACGCAATTATTAGCGGAACCCAGATAACGGCTGGCTCTGGCAGCACTTGGACAGTTAGCAATCCGCAGACGGTTGCTCTGGGCCCCATCATCGGCAAGACGGCTCAGTCGATTGACCGCCTGATCCTGCCGATTGGCCGCACGGAATATGCGTCCTACCCCAACAAGGAGCAACAGGGCTTCCCGACAACGTATTGGCAGAACCGTCAGATCACCAGCAACGTGAACCTGTGGCCGGTTCCGGACGGCACCCAGACGGCCCTTAGCTACTATCAGGTCTGCCAAATCGACGACTCCGACTTCGCCAATGGGCAGACGGTGAATGCTCCGGTCTACTTCCTTGAGGCCTTTGCCTATGGGCTGGCGCAACGTCTAGCCTTGATGTGGGCACCGGAGCGCGTTCAAATGCTCAAGCCGCTGGCTGACGAGGCATACCAGATTGCTGCGATGCAGAACGTCGAAAGCGCCCAGCAGTATATCTCCCCCATGATTTCCGGTTATTTTAGGTAGCATCAATGGCATACGCCTCTCAGTCAGGTCGGGCCAGAACAAGCTCATCCGGGCCGCAGGCGCATGCGATCTGCGACCGCTGCGGGTTCCGCTACAACCACGTCGATCTTCAGTGGCAGTATGACTGGCGCGGCGCAGCCTTGCAGAATATCCGCATCCTTGTCTGCAATAGCTGCTTGGACGTGCCCCAGACCCAGCTTAGGGCGATTGTGGTGCCTGCGGATCCCGTGCCCATCATGCAGGCGCGTACACAGAATTTTGCGGACGCAGAGACCGATTACCAGACAGTCACAGCGCCGCCAATCATCGATCCAACCACAGGCATTCCCATCCCCGTCAACGTAACGCTTATCACGCAAGATGGTCAGAACCTTGTAACGCAGCAGGTCGGGCCGCCGCTTGGCTTGACCCAAGGCGCAATCATGCCGCTCGTTGGCAAGGAGCATTTCAGCGTCAAGCTCAACCCGTTGTCGGTTTCGGCCATTGGTACAGACCAGATCTCCGTCACGTTTTCATCGGCTCACGGCCTTGTAACGAATGCGCAGATCTCCGTTGACGGGCTTTCAAATCCTGAGGCGTGTGGGTTTTATAGCATCACAGTAACGACCGCGACGGCATTTACCTACCAGACAAACAAGATTATACCTGCTGCATCGTTGCTCACTGCGACGACAAACATGGTCACGGCGCTGGTTGGCTTGCCTTACGGCTTCACCCAGATACCGCAGACAGGGATTTAATAATGGCCAATATCACGATTCCTCAACTTCCGCTTGCCATCTCTTTGAGCGGCGCGGAGCAATTTGAAATCGTGCAGGGCGGCGTTTCCCGCCGCACGACGTTATCGGCTGCTGCTGGAATTCAAGCCACTACAGCCGGTATAATCAACGTCCAGTCTGCGCCGTACAACACCCCTAGCGACGGGATCGGAGACGCCACCGCTGGCTTGGCAGCGGCATTCACGGCGGGCGGCGACATTTACGTTCCCGCTGGAACTTATCGCATTGCAGGCACGGGGCCTGATAGCGGCGGCGTCTCTATTAGCCTAGTTCGTTCGCTTAGGGTGCGCTGCGATCCCGACGCTGTCTTTGTCGCAGATAATCTTGATAACGACATGATCCGCATGACCGTCCCCGAAGATGGTTCGGGTGTGCCTGCCGGCGGCGTGGTTGTTATCTGGGACGGCGGCACGTTCAACCAGACCAATCAGAAAGTTTCGACCTCGGTTCCGTTCATTGCCAATTATCCGCCTCCTCCCGGCAAAGTCGGCACATCTGCAACATGTGATGGGCTGTCAATCAGAGGCATCTACACAATTTCAGGCGTTAACTATAACGGCATTTCTTTGTGTTCGATTTCAAACATGAAGGCAACTGGCGGCGCGCATTGGCAGACGGCAGGTGGCGACTCAGGCATTTTTGCCAGTGGCGCGCTCATGTTGAACATTAATAATTGTATTTTTACCGGCAACCGCGACCTTGGAATTTATGCATCGGCGGGCGGGGCGGTGCGGCTCGATTGTAAGACGACGATTTATAACAACGAGTTCGTCAACTGCTTCTTCGGTGCGGCCATAAAGCGCTCTGGTAACTATACGTCATTCTACGGCAATCACGCTGAAAATTGCGTTATCGGCTTTACTATAAGCCTTGTAAGCGGCCCCGGATTCTTGGGCGCGTCAGTTACCAACAACACGGGCAATAAGTGCGGCACATTTGTGCGGTCTGGTCTTTCTACTGACCTTATCATTCAGGCAAATCGCGTTAGCAGCTTGGGAGCGGTGCTTGCCGATGGTGTAACGATTGAGCCAATTGTTGGCTGCAACGGGATTTTGCTTCGCGGCGACACGCGCTGCCTCGTTGCTGACAATATTTTCGACGGCGAGACACCGGGCGCTGCGGCAGCATATCCAACAACCCGCGCCATGCTGGTTGCGGACGAGTTGGATGGTGTGCCAACAACTAACACAACCTTTTCACAGAACATCGGCAACGGACTTCGAATTGCCGGTACTGACGCTTTTGCAGGCAATGTCGGCAACCGCTTTATTGAGAATGTCGTGTATAATCCGGGGTCTTCATCCGGGGTTCCAACGGTAACCGCTAGCACCTATGTTGTCGCCATTGACCCCACCACGAATGACAACGTGTTTCGCTCCGCAACGGCCTTTGTGGATGGCACAACGGCGGCACCGACAATCTATCGCTTCGGACAAGCCAATGTCGGTATTGGCTTTGACACGAACGCGGTGTTTTTGGCGTCGAACAGTACGCAACGAGTTGCCGTCAACAATCTAGGGGTTGGTTTTAACGGCGCAGCAGCAGTTGCGCGTCCGACGTATGCCGCTCCAACTGGTACGGCAACGCGAACGACCTTCGACACGGCGACCGTGACGACGGCGCAACTTGCTGAGCGCGTTAAGGCGATGATCGACGATCAGCGTGTCTATGGTCTGTTTGGGTAGCGCCGGCAAAACCCCATTAATCACCGGCACTAGAACATTGCCTCTGTATTTGGTAGAACGCGGCAGTCACCTTATTGCAGCAGGACGCCATGCCAGCAACTCCTCAGACAACGCCGCTTACATATAACGGTTACGTGACGCAGGTCGCCACCATGGCGGTGGTCAACGTGCAGACCGCCGCTGGCGTTGTCGTTGGGGTTGATGCTGCATTCAACGCCATTATCCCCCAAATGCTCAACTATGCGGAACTCCGCATTCAGCGCGACTTGGACATCCTCCCGTCGCAGACATCGCGGCCATACACCCTGACGGTTGGGAACAACCAGTTGCAGCTTGGTGCATATGACTTTGTCACGGTGCAGACAATCACACTGAACGTGGCCGGCGTCACCTACCCGCTGCTGCCGACCACGAAGGAATATCTGCAAAACGTCTACGGGTCGTCCGCTGTCGGCAGCAGGGCGCGGCCAAAGCTCTTCGCCATGTACGGCGGCGACCTCTCCACTGGCGGTGAAACCTTCAACAACATCCTTTTGGGCCCCTATCCTGACATCGCCTACACCGTTGACGTGGTCGGCACCGTGCGCCTGCCGACGCTGTACGAAAACGCGACAACGCCTTTGGCCGCCACTGGCACGACCTTCATCAGCACCTATTTCCCGGATCTGCTGATCCAAGCATCGCTGATCTACATCGCCCAGTTCCAGCGCAACTTTGGTCAGGCTTCCAATGATCCATCCATGGGCCCAACCTATGAATTGCAGTACCAAAACCTGCTGAAGGGGGCTGCGGTCGAGGAGGGGCGCAAGAAGTTCAGCGCGTCTGCTTGGTCGTCCATGTCGCCTGCGGTTGCGGCCACTCCAACAAGGTAGCGCTTCATGCCCCATGCCAGTTTGAAGCTACGCCCCGGCGTTGATCAGAATGAAACGCCAGCCTTGAACGAGGCCGGTATTTCAGTAAGCGAACTTGTCCGCTTCATTCCCGATCAACAGCAGGGCGCTCTGGTTCAAAAGCTGGGCGGGTGGACGAAATATTACCCCAATACCACGCCGGCCATCACCCGCGCCCTTTGGGCTTGGCAGGACACGCAGTCAGACAAACACCTTGCCTACGGAACTGAGGAAATCGGGGTTACTGGATCCGCTCAGCTTGGCGTCATTACGGAAGGCACCCTTAGCGATATCACGCCCCGCCAAACCTTCGACAATGTGGCGGCAGCGGCTTCCGCCACAAGCGGCAGTAGCTACGTTATCATTACGGATGCGACCACGACTGGAATCACCCAGTATAATTCTGTGTACATCACGACGCAGATCTCCGTTGGCGGGGTCGTGCTGTTTGGCCTGTATCCGTGCAACCCTGACGGATATCTTAGTGGCACATCATACTCCGTGCAGGCGCTGGACGCCCTTGGTTCGCCGCTTGCCGCCACCTCGACATCGACCACGACAACGCTGCCGCTCTTTTCCGTTGTATCCGCCAGCGCCGTTGTCACGGTCACACTAGCCAATCACGGGTACAGCGTCGGATCGACCTTCCCTGTTCTCATGTCCACGACCGTTGGCGGATCAACCTTTTATGGTGATTTTATCGTCGATACGGTAATCAGCAGCAGCCAGTTTACGATCAATGCCCTGACGCTCCCGTCATCAACAACGACAGGATATTTGAATGGCAACCAAGCCCACTTCATTTACAATTTTGGTGTCGGTGCCATTTCGTCTGGCACCGGTTACGGTGTTGGCACCTACGGCGGCGGCGGCTACGGCACTGGCACCGCCGTCACCCCCACCACAGGGACTGCAATCAACGCAGACGACTGGTCGCTAGACAATTGGGGTGAAGTCCTGCTTGCCTCCCCGGTATACGAGCAGGCCCCTCAGTTTCAGCCTATCTATGAATGGGACCCGACCGGGTCTTTTCCTACTGCGACCGTCATCCCGCAGGCCCCGCCCGTCAACGGCGGCTTCTTTGTTGCCATGCCGCAGCGCCAGATCATTGCTTGGGGATCCACCTTCACCGGTATCCAAGACCCGCTGCTTGTCCGCTGGTGCGACGTCAGCAATTACAATGACTGGATTGGCACCGTCATCAATCAGGCCGGGTCCTACCGCATCCCCAAGGGCTCTAGGGTTGTCGGCGCGATCCAAGCTGCGCAGCAGGCCCTGCTTTGGACTGACATTAGCGTATGGTCGATGCAGTATATCGGTCAGCCCTATGTCTACTCCTTCAACGAGGTTGGTTCTGGTTGCGGCCTGATTGCAAAGAACGCTGCGGCATCCATCAATGGGTCCGTCTACTGGATGGGTCCGTCGCAGTTCTTTTCTCTGACCGGGGATGGTGTCCAGCCTGTGACGTGCCCGATCTGGGACGTCATCTTCCAAGATCTTGACCAGACAAACTTGCAGAAGATCAGGGTCGGGGTGAACTCACGCTTTGGCGAAATCACTTGGTACTATCCGACCATGAGCAATGGCGGTGAGGTCAACGCATACGCGAAATATAACGTGTTTCTGAGGGTCTGGGACTTCGGCACGATAGGCAGGTCTGCTTGGGTCGATCAGTCGGTCCTTGGGCCCCCTATCGGGGCGGATCCCAATAGCCGGTATATTTACCAGCATGAGACGTCGCCCAACGCTGACGGCCAGCCCATGCTTTCCAGCTTCCAGACTGGCTATTTTGCCATGTCTGAAGCGGACGTGAAGACGTTTGTCGATCAGGTCTGGCCAGACATGAAGTGGGGCTTTTACGGCGGCGTTCAGAACGCCACGGTCAACCTCACTTTCTATGTCACGGATTATGCCGGCCAGACCCCTCTTACATTTGGCCCCTATCCGTTGACGCAAAACACGACCTTCATCAGCCCGCGCTTCCGTGGGCGACTGGTGTCAATCGGCCTTGGCAGCAGCGATATTGACTCTTTCTGGCGCATTGGGAACATTCGCTACCGCCTTCAGCCTGACGGCAAGTTCTGAATTGGATTGAGACATGGCATCACTAAGCGACCTCCTCACTACCGCAAAGAACATCGCCTCCGCCATCAACGGCGTGGCGCAGACCTATGTTTTTGTACAGGGGGCTCAAATCCACCAGAACATGACGGCTGCTACGGTCGTTAGCACGTCCCAAGGACGATTGGCGACGGTCAGCGTTACGACTGCTGGATCGGCTGTCGGGGTCATCTACGACTCCGCCAGTACCAGCATCACCACCCGCCCCATTTACACTATCCCCAACACAGTTGGCGTTGTATCCGTGAACCTTCCAGTGGTTTATGGCGTTGTTGTAGCTCCCGGCACAGGTCAGGCCGTCACAGTCAGTTATTCGTGAGGTTCGCATGCCACTGAAGCACGGTAAATCGCAGAAGGTCATTAGCGGCAACATTGCTGAAATGATCAAAGCTGGGCATCCTCGCGATCAGGCGATTGCGGCTGCACTGTCCACTGCGCGCAAGGTGCGGGCATCCGGCGGGCGAAATGAGGATGACATCAGCACGGCCAAACGCCTTGGCATGGACACTTCAAACATTTCCGATGTTCGTGAAGCTGGCAAGCTGCGGGATTTTCATAAGGACCTTAGGTCCCAAATGGCTGACAAAATGCGCGAGATGGCTGAGCGTACTGAATCAGTTCGCGATCAGGGTCTATTGCCTTTTGAGGTGGGCACTCGCTTCACCACTCCGCATAGCCGCAGGAATGATCTGCCTCCGTTTAAGGTCACTGGTCACTGGTCAGACCCGAAGACCGGGAAATACGGCTACAACACCAATCGGATGATGGTTGATGATGGTGAAGAATACGAAGAGAACAGCCGTGTTTTTGCGATGCCTGAGCATCACGAAGGCTTTGAGCCCATGGGCGGCCTGCGGGCGGTAAAGCGCCATGGCGGACGCCTAACCCGCGCCAATGGCGGTCAGGTGGTGACCAAGGTGCATAGCGGCCCCATCCACAGCGCCGTTGCGGGCCGCACGGACCATCTCCCGATGCATGTGGCGTCAGGATCCTACGTCATCCCCGCCGACATCATCAGCGCCATGGGCGAGGGCAACACCATGGCTGGCTTCAAGCACATGCGCACCATCTTTGGCGGCGTCCCCTACACCGGTCAGGAAGCGCCCTACGGCGTTGAGGGAGGCCCCTACGGTGAGCCTATGCCCGGTAAGGCTGAGGGCGGCGTTGCGACGGTCCCGATTATTGCAGCCGGTGGGGAATATGTTGTAACGCCTGAGGAGGTGATGCAAGCCGGCGGTGGGGACCTTGACACCGGTCACCGCGTATTGGACGAATTCGTTAAGCGCATGCGCGCTGAAACCGTTAAGACACTGAAAAATCTACCCGGACCTAAAAAGGATTAATTATGACGGATAAGGCAAGCTCAAACGACCTTTATATTCGCGTCGGAGTGCCTGAAGACATTGATGAAATCATGGTTATTGCCGTTCAGGCGGCTGAGGAAAATGGGTTTCTTGAGGCTAACCCCCGCAAGCTTGCCGAAGAGATCTATCCGGCGCTGTGCCAAGACCATGGAATTGTTGGACTTATTGGCCGCAAGGGCGAAGCCATTGAGGGCATCGTGGTCCTTCGGATCGGCACGATGTGGTATTCCGACACGCCCGTGGTCGAAGAAAAGGCCATTTTTATTCACCCTGAATATCGCAGCGCAAAAGGCGGTCGGGCAACGCGCCTTTGTGAATTCAGTAAGAAGGTTTCCGATACCCTTGGAATTCCCTTGATAATTGGTGTATTGTCCAACAACAGGACGGAAGCTAAGGTGCGGATGTATGAGCGCCAGTTTGGGAAGCCAAGCGGCGCTTTCTTCCTATACGGCGCGAAAACTGGGGATCACTCCAGAACGGAGCATTAAATGGGCAGCAAGACCGCCAAGTCAACGCAGGCGATCACCATCCCGCCGGAGGTGTTGGCAAGGTACAATGCAATCAACGCCCGTGCCGACACCGTCACCAACAGGCCCTTCCAAAAATACACTGGCGAATTTGTCGCCCCTCTGACCGAAACGCAGCGCGCAGGTATAGCCGGCACCAATGCCGCATCCGGTATCGCTCAGCCTTATTTTGGCGCTGCAACCAATCAGTTGATGGGCGCTCAGGCGGCGACACAGCCTTACTTTAACGCCGCAGGTCAGGCTTACGGCGCTGGCCTTGGGCAGGGCCAGCAGTATCTGGGGGCCGCTACCGGGTATGCGCAGGAAGGCGGTCAGGCCGTCAACGCTAGCGACCTTGATAGCGCCGCCATCAACAAGTACATGTCCCCATACCTGCAAAACGTGCTTCAGGGCACCGCCGGCCTGCTCAACCAGCAGAACCAGCAGCAGCAATCTGGCCAAATGGGCAATGCTATCCGCTCCGGGGCTTTCGGCGGCGACCGTGGCGGCATTGCTGCGGCAAACCTCAACCAGCAGCAGAACTTGGCCAATGCCAAGATCTACTCCGACATCCTGAACGAGGGCTATAACAATGCCCTGAACACCGCTGTCGGCCAGCAGGCTGTGGGCCTTGGCGCTGCGCAGGCGAACCGTGCTGCGACACAGCAAACTGCCGACCGTGTGGCTGCACTTGGCCAGCAAGGCTTTAACCAGTTCTCAACCACGGGCGAACGGGCTCAGGGTCTTGGTAAAGACGTCTATGGCACAGGTGCTGCGACGTCCGCAGCCCTTGCCGGCCTTGGTACGGGCGCGCAGGACGCGGCGCTTTCAGGCGCTGCGGCTCAGATGACCGCCGGTCAGGTCGAGCAGGCCACCAAACAGGCTGAAAACACCGCCCTGTACAACCAGTTCCTTCAAGAGCAGTCGCTGCCGTACCAGCAGCTTAAGCTGGCGTCCGACATCGCCCTTGGCACCGGCACGGCTTCTGGCAGCACGACGACGACCGCGCAGCCGGGTGGCTTCTTCTCCGATGAGCGTCTGAAGGAGAACATCAAGGCGGTTGGTAAGACCTTCGATGGCCAGACGATCCACAGCTACAACTACAAGGGCGACCCGCGCACCCAGATCGGCCTGATCGCCCAAGAGGTCCAGAAGCATCACCCGGACGCTGTGGGCCTTGCTGGCGGCTACAAGACCGTCAACTATGACAAGGCGACCGAAGACGCCGCAGACCGTGGCCACATGGCCTACGGCGGCCTTGCAAGCGCTGGCGGCAGCGTGTTGCCGCAGGATGCGGGTCAGGGCTTTGCCAGCGGCGGTGTTGCCGGGTTTGATCCAGCCATGATGCAGCAGCTTCTTGCGGCTCAGCAGGCCATGTACGACCCGATCATGAAGGGCAACATGTACGCTGGCGGCCCTAACGCTGGCGGCGGCCTTGTGCCTCAGTCTGAGTTCGCTGCGCGCCAATTGATGACGCCGGCTGAACTGCCGCGTCAGGCTACCGGCGTAGAGCAGGCAAATTCCATTGCAAACCTTGGCAAGACCATCAATGAATTTGGTGAAGATGTCGGCGCTTGGGGTGACAAAAAAGACGACAAGAAAACGCCAGAGCCTAGCAAAACCCCTCCGGCCAAGCCTGCCGCGACTGGTGTCGCTCCACCTCCGCCCCCCGTTGATACCTCGCCACCGAAGGCTGAGGACTTTTACCCCAGCCGTCGTAAGCAATATGCTGACGGAGGAATGCCTTATTCGGCTCAAATGCCGGGTATGGGCTTGGATATCCCCCAAGAGGACGAGTTTTCCAAGAAGTACGAATTGATGACCCCGGCTTCCCTTGAAAAGCCAGAAAGCGGCCTCGACAAGGTTGGCAAGATTGCTCAAATTGCAGGCACTGTGGCCGGTATGTTTGGCTCTGACCGCCGCATGAAGGAAAACATCAAGGCGATTGGCAAGCTCTTCGATGGCCAGACCGTCCATAGCTACAACTACAAGGGCGACCCGCGCACCCAGATTGGCTTGATTGCTCAAGAGGTGGAAGACCACAGGCCGCATGCCGTTGGCCTTGCTGGCGGCATGAAGACCGTTGACTACGGCAAGGCGACGTCTGCGGCTGCGCGCCGTGGTCACTTTGCCATGGGTGGTATGCCGGAAGAAGAAATGGACGAAATTCCGTCCTATGAGCCGACAGGTCTCTATCACGGCGACAACAAGATCGTCCGCAACCTCTTCAAGGCCACTGCATCCGGCAACAAGAACATCGACCTGATGAGCGGCGAAGAGCTTCCGGCAGACGAGGCTGAGGCCTTGCAGCGGACCACGCCCACCAACATGCCAGAGCCTGCTGGCCTTGCCGCAGCAGCCAAGGAAGGCCTGCCTGAGTTGCTTAAGGTCAAGAAGCCACAAGCGGCTCCCAAGCCGGCTGGCCTTGCCCCTATGGCAAGTGCGCTTCCAAAGAACATCATGCAGATTGCCCGCCTGATCCACGCTGGCGAAGGCACCGGCCAGAACCCTGATTCTACGGCCAAGGGGCCGTACCAGATGATCGATAGCACTTTTGCTGGGCAATTCCGGAAGCAGTATCCCGACCGCGCAATGGGCATGTCAGATCGGGACATCATTGCGCTGAAGCGCAGCCCGGAAGGGGCCGCCCTTAGCGAAGCGATGGGTCCCAAGCTGATCGAAAGCAACGCGCGCGTCATCGAACGCGGCGGCTTTGAGCCCGACGCCGGCAACGTATACCTTGCTCACTTCTTGGGCCCAGATACCGCCGTTAAAGTGCTTCGCGCCGATCCTAATGCCCCTATTGCAAACTATGTGACCGAAGGGGCAATCAGGGCCAACAGGCCGCTGCAAGAGAACCCCACCGTTGGCGGCGTCATTAATTGGGCGCGTGGGTCCATGGCCAAGCAGGCGTCCCGCCTGAGTCGTGCATCTGGCGGCCTTGCTGGCCGCGATGGCTATGCTGACGGCTCTGCTGTCAAATATCCGGGCATGGTTCCCCTTGAATTGTTTGATACGTCCGAAGCTCCGGTTGAACAGCCCGCACCGACCGGTATTGCCCCGGTCCCAGTCGCAGCGGCGACACCTGCGGCTCCCGCAGCGCCCAACAGCGGCCTTGCTGCGGGCACGAACGGCATGAACACGACGGAAGAGCCTGAAGAGAGGCCTAGCGCGCCACAAGACAACAACTTCTTCCGGGGCCTTGCCAGAGGCAAGGCGACGTCGGTCATCCCGTTCCTGACCGGCATTGCCGCCATGGGCGCTGCCCCAACGCGCAGCCTTGGCGTTGCGCTTGCCACAGGTCTTGGCGCGGGTGCGCAGGCCGCTCAGGGGCAACGCGCATTTGGCATCAAACAAGGCGAACTTGGCGTTGCCAAGCAGCTTGCTGATGCCCGCACGGCAGAAGTCACAAAGGGAATTTTGGAAAAGCGGTACGAATTTCTTGAAAACGGTCAAGTCTATGACACCTACACTGATACATTCCTGCCCGCTGAACTGGCGACAATTGCCAAGGCTAGGGCGTTTAAAGCCGGACCCATGGAAGCTGTTGCTGGCACAACATCGGGGGCCATGAGCCGAGAAGATTACCTTAATAAAAACCCGACAGCCGGCACCGTTGTGCCAAAGCTTCCGCCCAAGCAATCTTACAGAGCCAACCCTAGCAGCCCTAGCGAAACCATTTTGGCCGGGGCTGAATTTACCCCCGGCGTCATGGAGGCGCGGGCTAACCGCGACCAATCTGAGTTTAAAATGAACGATCTTTATAAGGCATTAAGCGCTCCCGGCGTCGGTTCTGGGCGATACACCCAGCTTCAAAATCTTTATACGTTGGCCAAGGGTGATTACGAGCGCGCAGATGCCAAGTGGAAGGAAACGCTTGGCAAGGTTGTGGAAGTTCCTATGGCAGCCCTTCAAGGAAGCAACGCTATAAAAATCAGCATGAATGCTCAATCGCTTGCGCCCCTGATTGAAGACGCGCGGACGGCTATTGAGGTAAAGCAGACGATCAACGAGATGCTGCCCAACATCAAAGACGGCAGCGCCATCACCCCGTTTGCAACTAAGATTGGGCAAGCCCTTATCGGGTCTGGCGTAGACAAGGATTTTGTTGAAAACTTCATTAACGCACCGGACTCGACGCAAGCACAGACCGCTTTGGCTACGCAGCTAAGATCTTACGGGGGCGACCCCGAAGCCGCAGCCGCTTTGAAATTATATGGCAGTCCGCAATTCTCCGCTGCTGCCGTGAGGGCTTTGTTGCGGCATGCCGGAAATCAGGCAGACGCCAAGATTTCAGCCTTCCAAAAGGCTAACAAGGCATTCTACGACAATCCGTTGACGAGCAATGTCCCGCAGGAAGGCATTGCGGGCCAAAACGAGTCTAACGCGAAGGTAAATGCCACAATATACAGGTCCCACCCACCCAAGGGTGCCTTGAAGGCCGGGACGCCCTACAAGGTCGTTGGCGATCCCACAGTGCATTACGCCAAGTAGGAGGCTCTTGTGGCTGAAAAGAAACCCCGCAGCACAGGCGACATGGTCTCTGACTGGTGGAACAAGGGTCCTCAGGCCCCTGTCCCGTACACCATTAACGGCGTCCCTGTTGTTAATCAGCCTGCGGATAGCCGCACCCTACAACGCACGGCCCCTGCCCCGTATCTTTCCCTCGGTGAGGGGATTGCCAACATCCAGAAGAACACAGACACCTTGGATTTTGCGCGGGATCTGGTCAAAGGTCTGTACAAGACCGGCAAGAATATCATTACGGATCCGATTGGCTCATACGAAGGCGCTGCCAAGGCTGGCAACACCCTTAAGGGCGTCATGGCTGCCTACAATGCTGAGCAGACGGGCAAGTGGGAAAAGCCAGAAAAAGGCACCATGCAAAGCCTGATGAGCCCGTCCCAGCTTGCTAAGTGGCGGGAGGAGGGCGTCGTAAACTACCGAAAGCTTGCCTCCTATTACAGTTACATTGACAAGAACGGAACGCGTCGGTTTGACGAAGCCGCTTTTGCGCGAAACCTGACGCAGCGGCCCATGGAGGTTTTTTCCATACTCAATCCAATCGTCCGGACGGCCAACACAAAACTTTTAAAAGCAGGCGACCGCCTTGGGAAGGTGGGGAAGGGTGTTGAAATACTGGGCGAAGTAGCTGATTT
>Ga0181349_1000265_pt1 | contig 22334 bp, 15 predicted proteins | sample Su13VDMM110SD_FD_130106 | JGI IMG/M metagenome (GOLD analysis project Ga0181349, IMG submission 130106) | Freshwater viral communities from Lake Michigan, USA - Su13.VD.MM110.S.D | ecosystem: Environmental > Aquatic > Freshwater > Lake | place: USA: Michigan | collected 2013-07-16 | reverse complement strand
TAATAAAGGTTCATATACTCCTTCCATATCAATAAAAGAATCAGGATCTGATTGATCTATTTCAACATCTTTTCCCCAGTTATTAGGATTCCAATATCCCATATCATCTTTAATGATTCCTCCTTGTTTATATTCTTTTATTAATCCAATATTAGGAGTATCAATACCAAATGTAGTTTTTTTAATCCATGGACCATTTTCTACTGGTTGGAAGTCATCAACTATTTTTGATAGTTTTGCTTTAGGCATTCCTTCAATTGTTATTCTAGAATTAAATTCATTTAAAGCTTTAACTGCTTCATTGTAATTTTCAAACTTTACATTTGTTGATCCTGGAACTATTTTATCACTATTACTAAATAATTTATTTTTACCTGCATTATTTAATGGTAAAAAATTTCCTTCATCTACCCAAGTAAATTGTTTAGGATTTTTTGCTCTTTGCATTACATTATAAAAACTGTCAGTACTTAAAGATTTTTGTTCAAGAATTTTTGATCCTTTAGGTATAAATTGTTCTAAATGTTTATATGCCTTACCTGCACTTAATCCTCCTTCTGCTACATCTGCACTAAAATAATAAACAGGATTACCTGAAGTATCTGTTGATGTTTTTAAAGTTATATGACCTTTACCTGGTACAGTAACTTTTTTAACAACATCTTCATTAATTCCTTTTCTTAATGGAGTTTGTTCAATTAATCCATTATTTAATTGTTTGTCTTCCCATTGGTTTACTAATTTTTTCTTAACTCTAGGAGCTGATCTTACTTGATTAAATCTAGGTTGATTAACATTCAAATTTAGTTCTGATGGAATTTCTGGTAAAGTATAATTTTGTTTAGGCATCACTTTAGATAATAATCCTTCTTCTGTACCTAATGTTCTTCCTAATGTTTTTGCAGCAGGAATTGCAATAGGTAACATCATTAAAGCATCCATTGCTGCACCTTTGTAATTACCTTCATATAAATCAGGTCCCATTTTTGTTGCACCTTGCAATGCACCTACTGCCATTCCTTCAGGAGTGAAATATCCTGGAGACATCAATGGAGACTTATAAGCTTCTTCCATACTTCCTTGTACCCAATCTTTGCGTGCTTGTAATTCTGAAGCTTCTTGTGCTTGTTTATTTTCTTCTATAGCTCTTTGTTCTTTTTCTTTAGCTGTTGCTACTTTACCTATCTTAGGTGTGACAGTTTTTGTATTGTCTTTTTGTGTAACTTTAGTTTCTTTACCTTTACCTTTACTTTTTTGAATCTTTCTATTCATTGAATCATTTATCATACTTCTTACAGAAGGATGAGACTCTCTCCATTTATCTAACCAATCACCATCTTGTGCTACATCATATTTAGATAACCATCCTCCATTCTTACTAATACTCTTAGGTTTAAAATCTAATCCCTCTTGATAATATTGCATCTCTTTACCATTCTGTGCACTAGCCATTGTTTTCTTTGCATACTTCCCATTACTAGGAGCAGGATTATTTGTACGTGCATATGTAAATCCTACAGCTCCTGGAATAGAACCACCCATTGCAAATTTCTCTTGAGGGAACATTATGTTTTCTCCTTTCTCAACTGCTGGATGTCTAGTTTCATTCTCCCACTTATCAGCTTCTTGCCATGTTTTAAATGGACCACCTAAATGTTCTCCTGTTCTTTTAAATTCTTCAATAGGATCATATATAGGATGACCATATTTAAATTCAGGAACTAAATAAGCAGGTTCTCCATTTTCTCCACCAATTGATCCAGCTCTTTCAGTGCTAGGAGTATCATAAGGTATTCTATATCCTTCTGGTAACTTATCACTAGTAGGTTGTAAGAAAGTTAATTTACCATTCTGTGCTTGAGGAACATAATTAACTGGATAGACAGAACCACCCATTTGAAATGAACCACCCCATGCAGGAGAATAGTTTCTACCTACATTAGAGAATCCATCTCCTTCCATTCCTTCAGGAGCAGAAGCTTGTGAATCATTATAGTTATCTAACCAACCACCATTCTTCATGTTGTTAGAATTATCTCTACCACACTCATGACATATGTACATATCCTTCTTACTAGAATCAGATTTGTCCCATGACCAACCACATGTGCATTTTACTTTACCAGTCATTATTTATAAGATATTTGTGCAGGGGTTAATATGAATTGACTCACTAGATGTGTTGTTGAACTGTTATCAAGTATATGTCTCACTTTTAATTCTTTTGCTCTTAGCGTTGCTTTTTTAAAGCTCTTAGGACCATAGTCCATATTAGCTTGGTTCACTATCTTATCAATAGAAAGACTTTCACAAGTTGTTCTAAACAATGGAATCTGAGAACTTATCTCTGCAGCCCAGAATGTATTATACTGATAGAAGTTATCACTCTTAGTATATGTGATAGTTTTGCTTTCAGCATTAAGAATAGGGTATTGCATATATGCTTTCATGTTATGTAAAGGTTTGGCCACAAGCTCTAGCACACCAGAACTCTGTTGTCCATTATATAGAATAGCTTTGTTAAACCATTTATCATTTGTTTCTATTCTTGTGTTATCATCAAAGACACCATCAAATATTGGAAGATATTCAAATGCTCTAGTGTAGTCTTTTACATTCTGTAAGATTTCATCTTGGAATTGATATGAAAAAGGATACTCAATTATGTATGGTTGTATATTTCCATAGAATGTATTGTAAAGACTTATATTAGTTAAGTGTCTCCACAAACAAGCTGTTACAGATTGTATATATGTTGCTTGAGAATATTCTTCACTATTAAAATTAGTCAAAGTAAATGTTTTTTTTATTTTACATTTCCCTGTAGATTCAATAGTTAACATAGTAACTGCAGAATCAACCACATAACTAATTCCCCTAATAAGAATTCTTTTAGGTACATCAGTAGCTATAACATTACCAAATTCATCAGTGATGTTAAAAGGACCAGATCCTGATCCTGATTTTGTTAACTTTATGGTTATAACTTTTGTCATATTAAAGAGTGGTTGTTGTGGTGGTTGTTATTATTATATTTTCTAATAATGAAACTGTAACACAACTACTAACTTGTGTTGATGAACTAATCGAAGAAATACCTAAAGGATCTAATTCAACTATATCATAAGGATTTAGTTTGTCTATTAAGAATACAATACCTGCTGTGTTTGTTATATATAAATTACAATCACATTCAAATAAAGAAACTGGATTACCAATTGTAGGAATTGTAATATTAATATCTATTTCAAGTGTACCTGTAGCATAATCATATTGTGTTATATAATAATCAGATGTTGTAACATCTTGACTAAGAATAATAAGTTTACCTTCTGTTGTATATAACATATTACCTTGTGATGCTCTATCTACTTGTAATGTAATTACATCTGTTTTAACTCCTATAAGATCTGTAACATCTATTTCTACAACTTTCTCTGGAGATGGTGTATCATTTACAGCAATTAATATTGTACTATTTAAAGCAACTATTCCTGATGATGTAGTGAAACCAGCTGGAAAAGAAATTGCTCTATTATATGTAGCACTAAATGGAGTTAAATCAATATCCCATTGTTTTATATCAGTATCAATAGACCATAAGTAATTAGCTGTCATAGCTATCCCTAAAGATGATACATATCCAGGTACTGTTAATTGACTAATCATATTATCAATTGTGTTTTTAAAATAGATTGAATCATTTGAACTAAATAATATTCCACAACATTCTGGTACATCTGGTGGTATAGTAGTTGTAGTTGTAGTAGTTGCACAATCACAATCTTGTATTTCTGTAACAACTCCATCTACAATATGGTAAGCTGCATTATACATAGAACCACTATCTTCTGAAAGACTTTGTCCATTAAAATACCAACCATCAGGTACTAGTGTACAATCATTTGAAAAATAATCATAATATACTAATTCTCCAATAACAAGTACCTGTCCTGTAAATAAAGAAGGAGTTAATACACTTGCAGTAAAATTAACTGTTGTAATAGAAGGATTATCAGTTTTAGAAAATGCTATTGCATTACATACATCTTCAAGACTTCCTGTTGAAACAACTGGAGGATTTACATCAACTTGATATCCTGTATATAGGAAAGCTATAAAATTAAAATCTGAAGATCTTGCACATAAAGTTGTAGTTGGTACTGGAGGAACTGTAATTACTCCTGCTCCATCTAATATACAATTTGTAATTATTACTTCTCCTTCTAATATACAATCTAAAGCTTCTGTAGTTGTAGTGGTTGTTGTAAATAGTGGTGGTGACATTGATGTTGATGATGTTGTTGTTAGAGCAGGTTTTCCTGTATTAATTCCTACAAGAGCAGTAAAACTTGTAGCAACATCAAGATCATCGCAACATCCATTAATACCAGAATAGAAAAAGTTATTTTCTCCTATGTACCAATTAGGTATATAACTATGAAAAGATACCCAAGTTTTTGTATTCATATTAAATGAAATAGTCCAACTCTTATTACAGAAATATTCAGGATCTGTTAAATAAACTTCTGTTTTTATTACAACATCATTAATTACATCCTCTATGTAAAATGTTTTTGTTGTATAATCGTATTTTATATTATTATCTAAAGGTATATAATCAAGTTTACTAATTATAATTCTATCAAACTTACTATCATACACACCATGAAGTCCTAATCCATTAAAATTATTATCTGTATCAACTCCTGGAATAGTTATTAATTGTCCATCTATCATAGTCTGAGTAGTTGGGAAATATCTAATAATTTCAAATGCTAAATGATCTGTAAAGAATCTATTCATACCTGAACCAAATGCAGATAAGTCTACTGATTGAGTTCCAGAAATTAAAAACACTTGTCCTCTTTTAGCATCAATGGTTATTTGTCCTTGAGGAATCTTTAACAAGAACTTGTTTTGACTTCCTACATATCCAAGATCTGTTTCTGCAAAGTCTATAGGAGGTGCTCCTGCAAATAAATTAGGATTACCTAAATATGCAGCTTGTGGATTACTTGTATTAACTGTCAATAAATTATTATACAATAATGATTTGTTTTCAAATCTAGCAAGTACAGCTTTATTTTGAATACCATCTAATGATATAAGTCCTCCATAATTTTGAGGAAAGTCATAAGATGATAATGCTGAATAACTTAACCAGTTATTAACTCTATTATCAGCATTAGTTTCTTGAGGATCTGAATAAATGGCTCTAAATGGATAATATGTAAAACAGAATTGAGACTTCCAATCTGGAGGAAGATGCGTAAATACATTTTCTTTATTTTGTTTTGAATAAGTAATATTATAATTATATGTATTATCTTGAGCAATAGTTACATAGCTTTCTTGAAACCAATCATCAGGAATACCTGTTGATACATGAGGCCAGAAATCTCCTTCTCTATTATTAAATGCTTGTCTAAGATCTACATTATAAGAACTCTCACAATAAAAGTTAGGTACTCCATAAGCAAATAGATAAAAGAATCCATCATAGAAAGTTCTTCTAGATGATGCATTTGCTGAAACTTGATTTAATGGATCTAGTGCAGGTGGAGGAATTAAAGAGGGATCATTAGGACAATCAAAGTTATGAGCTTTAAATGAAATAATATTTGCCATTAATGTACTTCCTGCTAAATAATTTTCTAGTACAGATCTAGCAGAGTGCCAATATTTTGGGTAACCTACATTACCAATCTCATCATAAAATATATCACTATCATCAGGAGCTCCCACTCTATTATCAAAGAAGAAAGGAAGTTTTGTTTTAAATGCAAATTTAGAAATGAATGTATCACCACCAAATACAACATCTGAAACTAAACTACCAGAATTTAAATCTATTTGATATCCTGTATCAATTGTTTCATAAGAATATATTTGCCCCCATTGGTTAACAAATATATTTTTTAATGAAGCATAATATGATACAACACTAATATCTTGTTCTTTTGCTGGAGTATTACATACATTACTTCCACTAATAGTAAGTCTTGATTTATCAGTTACAATACTATTTCCACTAGGATCTAAAAGACTATCTGTTTTACTAGGATAAGGAAGTGGAATTAATGGATTATCAAAGTTTGTTTCTTTTGTTTTTATATATACAGAAGATTCTCTTTGATAATTATTAATATTAATTCCCCCAGCTTCTCCTACAGATTGTACAACAGGAATTAAATAATTAACTATATCAATAGGTCTTTGTTTAATACCAAGTCCATTTTCTACATCAGCACTATAATCATAATTAGCTCTTGAGTTATATGAATAAGCATAATTCTTTCTTGTAATACCATTTATATAAATAGTTAAATATGCTTGATATGCTGTAAACATAGCAGTGGCATTAAACTGACCAGTTGTTATTGCTGCAATTTCAGCTGAACTATTTAAAGCATCTATCTGTGCTTCTTTAGAAAGAAGTTTATATTTAGCATTATTTTTAACTTGTACAAAATGTGCTCTTCCTCTACCAAACATCACATTTTCTAATTTTAATACTTGTCCTAAAAATGGTTGGCCAAATGAAGTTTCTGGAGAATTAAATACTTGTCTATATTGAGAAGCTTCTGTGTTCATTCCTTTTAAAGGAAATGATTCACCACATATTAATGTAGATCTTCTTCCTTTATAGAAATTTATTCCAAATGCTAATTGACCATTTTGATCATATTGATATCCATTATTATTTTTTATTAAACAATATCCTACTGTATTAAGTGCTTGTACAGGAGATTCCATTGTTTCAGATAATGGAAATAATGTAGGAAAATGATTTTTTATATAAACATTTCCATCAACAACAGTTGTTGCATAAGTGTTTGCACCTCCATCTTGGTAATCATCATCTCCAGGAATCCATTGTTCAGCTACACCTTCAACAATATCATTACGATTATATAATAAACCAATAACCCATTCTGCAGTGAGTCCTCTTGGATTAGTTCCCCCATTTACTCCAGCTCCCCACCAAGGAATTTTAACAACATCAAAATTAGCAGGACCTATTGCTGCTTCACCAGTAATAGTCCTAGGTTTACCAATAGAGCAAAACTCATACCAGTATGCATTACAAACTGAATTTGAAGTTGAAGAAAAGCCTTTAACCATAGGCATTCTAACCTTATCAAATGTATTACAATCTGTATATTCTAATTCTCCATCTTCATAACATAATACTAACCATGCAACACATTCTTGATTATATGAATTATTATCTCCATTTATAAAAGGATCTTCTTCAAGATCATTGTATGGATAATTTGGATAATAAAAGTCTTGATCTTCTCTTGTATATTTTCCAACATTTCTTAATATACCTTTTCCTACAATAGATTTATTTGTACTTCTATTACCTCTTACAATTTTAAATCCAACAATTTCAGATTTTTGTTCTTTTGTAAGATCAGAGTAATTAATTAATCCCTGAACTTGTTGTACATCTAGTTTAACTCCTATAGGAAAAACAGAATCATTCTGCATAACCATAGATTTAGAATCAACAAACATTGCTGATTCATAATGTGGAGAAACTAATACATCAGGAAACTTATGATGTCTAATAGGTGTATTTGCAAGATCACCCCATACATCTACATTACAAGGATAAACTTCTGTAGATTCCCAATAAGCAAACTCACCATATTCATACGGTGTAGCATTTCCAATTTTAATTCCAGTAGCAGCTCCAATAACAGAAGCTGTATTATATATTTTCCAATATGGGCTATATGTGGTGTCTGGTTCAGGTTCTCCAATAAAGTCTGGATCAGTTATTTCAATATTTGGTTTAGAAAGTTCATTAACACTTAATGCTCTTCCAGGAATATGAAAACCATCTGTTTGTTTTCCATTCTTTAATAAAAATACTATTTCAAATGCATACACCTCATCACGTAAATACCCACGTAAGTTTGTAGCATTTAATTCATCTGAATAGTCTTCATCTGCAGGCATCTTATAAGTTTCCCATAATAGATTTATACCTGATGCTATTTTTTGATAATTAATTCTATCTATAGATGTAAGGTTATCCCATACAAGAATATCTTGTACAGCTGTTAAATCTTGTGCAATATCATAGTATGGATATTTTTCAAATATATCAGCAATAACTAAACGTTCCTGTTCAACATTTTGACCAGTGTAAGTTATTTGCATATTGTCATTATTAATAAAATAAGTTCCTACCAATTCAACAGAAGTGATATCATTTATTGTTTTAATTACAGCAAGATTATAATATTGAAATTGACCAGATATGTCTAGGTTGTTAATATTAACAACAATAGATTTACCTACTGGATAATTAAAATTAACAGTGGTAAGAAATATATCAGCAATAGGTGTAGGATTAGTAACAGAATAATAAGATGTGTATGGATTACCAGCTGGATCAGCATATTGAATAGCAAACTGATATGTACCTGCAATTAACTCTCCTCCTGTTGTAACATCTATAATACTTAATTCAGGAATGTTAAAATTAGGCTGCATCTTTAACTGATTACAATCAATTTCATCTGTATATGTAGGAGAGCAAAATTGAGATAAGGGAGCTAAAACAAATGGAATATTATTAAGATCTAAATATCTTCTTGGATTATAACCATCTGTCCAATATATCTCTGTACCACAATTAGTAATCTTATGTACTATTTTATGTATAGGATATTTAACATTGAAGTTAAGACAAGGAGCTTCTATGTATATATTATATATACAATCATTATTATCCATATATCCTATTTGACTATTTTCAAGTTCAGGATTAGTTATAAAGAATATATGTTTATTTTGTTCAGCAATAAAATGTGTTCCTATTAAATGATATCCTGATGGAAACTGTAAACAGAACTCATTACCTTGTTCATTCTGATAATTAACAGAACTGGCATCAAAGTTTTCTAAAGCAGCATTTAAAGCATAGGTTAATGTACCTGGTTTAATTTGGTTCAAAGTTTGATCCATGTTTAAACCAACAGTACCATTATTATATTCTAGTCTTACATTACCTTGTTTTTGTTCTTCAGCCATGGTATATATTAATTATTACGTCTTCTACCATATCTATTAGTACGGTTAGGAAGTTCATACATATTAAATCTGTTAAGATCATTCTTGATCCTTCTTTGTTTCTCCCAAGGAGTTTGTTTCTTCATTTCAATCTCAGCCATAATATAAGCTTCTTCATAAGCTTGTTTATGATACATCAACTTCTGTTGTAACTGATTAAAAGTTTCATCATTAGTTTGATTTGTAAGAGTTTCAAATATCTTAAACTTAAGGAATGCTTCTACATATTCTCTAATACGATAGTTATCAGGAATCAATTGATTTCCTATCTCATCATATTCTGTAGCATAGAATATTAAATGAACAACACCATTTCTAAAATTAGTTACAAACTTATTATCTCGTATATCAAATGAATCATAGCTAGCAGCACCAGGTGTGAATTCATGAATAGGAGGAGCTTCAGCATAGAAGTCCCAGTTGTTTGTATATTCCACTCCACAGTTTTGTCTTGCAGAGATATTTCCAGGCTTAAGTAAATAGTTATGAGTAAATCCTCTAGCTACACTATTGTTTGTCTTATATACAGCTTGTACTAACACAGGCATACATGTACCATCACAGTTTGAATTTTGACAACCAGGATTATTACAAGGTGTTCCTCCAATAGTTAATGGGGCCACTTGTATAGTGGTAGCTGAAGCTGCTTGTGAATAAAATGAATTAGCTGATTGATATGGATAACCAGCTACCTCTGTAGTCATCCATGCTTCTCTAACAGCATAAAAGTTATCAGGAAGTCTAGCTTGAAAGTCTTCAATAAACAAAACTTCATCTGTAATTACATAGGTAGTTCTTCCTAACTTCTTTAGAGCTTTGTCTAAGTAAGTAGGAAATAAAAGATCATCCACAGCACCTGTATCAAAGTAAGATTTTAATTCTTCTTTGACAGTTGAATAAACAGGTTCTGGGCTTACGAAAGCATATTTATAATAGTAACTCATAGTTTATTATTTTTTCCATTCATGATATAAATGTTGATACTTATCGCTGGTTTTTAAGTAATGTGATAGAAGTCTTGATGTAAGTCTAGAAGGTTTGAAATACCACAGGTCAGAATTCTTAAAGCGTGCTGAGGTTTTAAACCACATCCAACCAAAAAAATAACCTTCCGTATGATAATTAAAATTATAAATAACTTTTCCTTTCTCTTTAGTTTTTTGCCAGTCAATTGGTAAGTTAACAAATTCTTTTCCATTAGCTAGTTTTATTTTTCTTCTTTTCTTTTTATTAATAGAGAACTCTCCAAATCCATAAGGTAGTTTTGCTTTATCACCTGTCTCTAATATATACTCTTTAAATGATTCATTCCAAGTGTACAATATATTTCTCCACTCATCATATGTTAGTTTTATAGATGGATGTTTTTTACAAAACAATATATAGTTATCTTTACTAGAAGATCTCCAATCTATTTTAACTCTTGACATATATTAATTAGTTGGTTTTGAGTTTGGTGCTTGTCCATCTATTCCTTCTTGACTAGTATCTGTTTTAATATTAAAATATGTAGATAATAGTTTTTGAGATGTAAGTTGTAACACTTGTTGTTCTAAGTATCCAGGAAGAGCAAACTCTTTATCTAATGGATTCATACATAACTGTTCATTTGTATAATCTGGTGTACCACATCCACATTCAGGATACATAAGATCATTATCTACATCTTCTTCAAAGAATGCAACAAATCTAATGGCTCTAAGCAAAGGATTGTTTACATATAAATATCCATTAGTAATCCAGAAGTATTCTTCATTCTTGATTACAGGAAGTTTAAGTAAGTTTAAATATCTGTTAATAGATATTTCTTTTAACTTCTTTCCTTTACCACTCATAGCATTAATAGAATAAACTCCTTGTATTACATATTGGTAATTACCTTCTGATATACGTGGAAGTTTAAATTTAGTTCTAGCTATAGAACAAGGATCTACATAGTTACAACATTCAGAAATAGATACTTCTATCATCTCTAAACAAGGAATGGTAGTAAATAATGTATCAGTGGCCCAAAGCTTTCTAAGATTTGTCTCACGTTTGATTAATAACAAAGAGTTGTTTCTTATCTCAGATGCAATTGCTCTATCTGTTATTAATGAATCTGTAGAAAGTATCTTGTGGACACTTCTAACATCTGATACTAATTTTCTTAATGTTGCCATAATTTATATTCTTGTTTCGAACTCTGCTACTTTTCCTAGCTTACTATCATAAACTAAAGCTAGAGCTGCTCGTACTGAATGTACGAAGTTATTATCTAAGTGCCAACGGTCTGTACCAGACAAACTGGGCATTTGTTGTATTCTTACACCTTTGACTTCTTTAGCCATATAGTGATGTTTATCTCCTGTATGTATCTCTCTGTATTTAGCATTACCAAAGAAATGACTATATTCTGGATGTGTTGCAAACAATAAAGGAAGATCATCTAATTTACAATTACCATGATGCCATCCTATAAATGTATTACCTAAAACCTTTGCTTTAATAACTGAATGCTCTCTAATAAACTCTACATCCAGAGCATCTTTAAAATAAACATCTAATGCATGTGCTAAATAAAAAGATTTAGTTCTATCATGATTACCTTGTACAAGAACAACAGTAACTTCACTAGCATGTTGTCTCAACATATTAATTGTATCTACAAGAACAGCAAATCCTAATTCATATTCAGAACTATAATCCATTATTGTATCTTGTGGTGTACCTTGTGTAGTTTGGTGTTGATAGTTATCAGTATGAAAGAAATCATTTGATATAGGCAACACTACAGTGTTTATATTATAATTAGCTCTCACTTTACAGATCAAAGATTGAGCCACATTGAAATATCTTAAAGCTCTTGTTTTTGGATCATTATCACCATCTACTGTTCTCTTAGCTAAATGATAATCAGCTATAGATATTTCTACATCTACATAATCTTTATTAGCAGTGAGATCTTTTTTAGTAATTGATATATTATTTGGTTTGTAGTTTTCTAAAAACTTAGCAAAGTCTTCTGGGGAGTAATCTTTTGATTCTTTTCTTTTTGAAAAGACTGAGGAAGTAAAGCTTCCACTTGGTAACATCTTAGACCAATAGTTGGTAATGACGTATTTATCTAGGTTTATCTTATGTAGCGTAGCTAACTCAAGATCATCTTTAGGTTCAAATGCACTAGTGACAGTGCTTTCTATTGTTCCTTTTTCAACATTTACTTTTCTAATTTCTCCTGTAGAAGTATTGTATGTATATGGAGTTGGGGGTTCATTATCTTTTTCTCTGAGCTCTTTAAGAAGCTCATTCACTTCGTATTCACTTATTCCTAATTTCTCTGCATAGAACTTTTTACTCTTCTTTTGCGTTAACAACTCTTCTAATCTGTACAACAAGCTTTGATTCTCAGACATATGTATTTATATTAGTTAAAAAATATCGTAAAGATAAACAATAGTTTTTATATAATCCAAATAATTTTAGTTAGAGTTGTAATTATTTATAATCAAATTAGTTATAAAACAAAAACTCCCCAAGAAAATCTTGAGGAGAAACTTTGTAAAACCAACAAAACAAAGTTTTTTATTATTAGTTACTATTATATACTAGTAGTTGTAGTAGTAGTAGTGCTAGTAGAAGTACTTGTGCTTGTGCTGGTTGTTGTACTTGGTGATGTTAATGTTACATCAATATAATTAGTACATACTCCTGTAGAAAGTATTCTTACTATTGTTGTATAATCAGGAACAACTGAAGAAGAATATCCTGCTAGCAATGCCGATTTACTAACTCCTGATTCAAATGCTGACGTATAACCATCAATATTTGAATATAGATTGAAAGGACCTGAATCAGCTCCAGCTGTTGTTAATGTTATTAGTGCTGTCATATTATTTTATTTATTGGTTTATTTTAAACTGTACAATTATCAATATCATCACATTGTAATATAGGATCATTTACACCTTGAATAGTTACGTCTGGTGCTGGTACATAAGAATTATCATCTATAATTACTCCACAATCTACAAAAGGAGGAGTTGGTGGTATTGTAAAATGTACATTATCACCTATAGAATAAACTCCATTGAAAATAGAAAATCTAATTGTTCCTGTATTACAAGATTCTATACGATAACAACGAACAAGTATTGTTGTAGTGGTAGTAGTAGTTGAAGAACTTGTAGATGTACTTGTAGAAGTGCTGGTAGATGTTGATGTACTTGTAGAAGTGCTAGTTGAGGTAGAAGTTGAAGTAGAAGTAGAAGTGCTAGTTGAACTTGAACTTGTAGTGGTAGTAGTTGGACAACATATATTAAGTTGATTGTTTATATCAATTACATCTTCTGATATAATCATTACATCCTCAGTAATATTTGTTACATTCTCTGTAAGTTCAGTTACACTATTTTTAACATTACATATAATAGTATTTAATTTATCAAGAACTGTATTCAAACCATCATTAGTTTGTATACCTGTACAAGGAAGTGGAGTGCTATCATATAAGACAGCACTCGTTCCTATTATTGTTGTATTGTTTATTTCAGAGCAATCAGCCATTTTTATATTTTGGTTTAAATTAATCTTGTACTAATCTTACTGATAATCCATCATCTTTAGTTGTATCTGATACAAATGTAGAAGCTAAATTCCAAGTTAGATCTAAAAATGGTGCTTGTCCTATACTTAAACTATCTGATCCCCATAAACCAGTAAAATAAGTTAAATTTCCAAAAAGTCCTAAAGTTCCATTTCTTATACCTCCTGGAAGGCCTGTAAAGCCACTACTATTTGTAGCACCTGTATTAGGAGCTAACCAATGAGTAGTTCCAGCTTCTTTAAGAGCTCCACCTGCAACAGCATCTCCTCCCCATATATCAATTAAACATTGAAGTTCTTGAGCTGAAGGAACATGATAACCTAATGGTGCAAATCCACGAGGATCATTAACAGCATACCAGTTATACATTCTTCCATAAATAGGTTCATTCGCAGAATCATTATTATAATAGCACCATGCTCCAGTAGTTAAAGCTGCCCATGTAGCATTATCAGTAACTTCTGGTATAGGATCACCATTTCTATATGTAACACCACTATAATTAGTTGCTTCAAAAATAGGATTACATGTAGTAGTAGTTGTTGTAGTGCTACTACTAGTAGATGTACTTGTGCTTGTACTAGTTGTAGTAGTGGTTGGAATTAAATTTACTGTAGCACATTCTGGAGATTGCGATGCTCCTGATACTGTAAAGTCTCCAACATTAACCAATGTTAATCCATAAGGGCTATTTAAATTTACTTCATAAACTGAACCAGCACTACATAAAATATATATTTTACTATTACTTTCAACTAACCCAAGAGGAAATTCAGAACCAATAAATGAGTTAATAGTAACTTCTGCTTCTTTTATTCCTGTTACTTTATCATATTGTACTAATTTATATGTAGTTGCAGAATTTGTTAAACATATAACTTTCCCTGTTGTAGTTAATAATAAATCTCCAGATATCTGATATCCAGAATCTAAATTAGCAATTGTAGAAGTTACAGCAGATGTAGTTCCAGTTATAGTAACTTCAATAATTGGTTGTGGTGTTAATAATGTATTTGTTGTTAATAGTTTTGTATTAGAAATAGCACCTAGTCCTGCACCAAAAGTTACACCAAATGGGAAAGAAATATTTTTATTAAATGAAGAAGTCCAAGGATTAATTGTAATATCATATTCTGAAACTAATTGAGTCATATTATCATATATCCACATTTTAGTATCTGTATTTGCTATATCATTACTAAAAGGAAGATTAGTTAAAACTACACTTTGATTTGTATCTACATCATATCCAATAATGTCTCCATTAACAGAATTTATTAATATTGAACAATCATTTAATACTAATGGACATTCTCCATCAACACAATTACCCCCAATTGATATTGTTACTAATTCACTATTAGAAAAACCACAGCATCCACAAACTTTGATTATTTCAGATGAAGAAATTGTAGTAGCAATAGTATTTCCAAGACAATTCTCATATTCAATTTCATAAACTGTTGGACCATTATCTGTATTAGTAAATGTAAGACATTCACATGGAATAAAGATTGTAGTGGTAGTGGTAGTAGTAGAACTAGAACTTGTTGTTGTAGTGGAAGTATTACAAGGACCTGTTGGTGTTGCGACTACTGTTCCTGGAACAACTAAAGGACTATCTGTTTCAACACAAATTTCTGTATCTCCTGGTGATAATATTATAGCTTCTGGCAATCCAGTAACACAATCAGTTATAATTATAGCTAATGTATCTAATCCAGTGTTTGTTAATAAGAAACCTTCACAAGGAGCTACAAATTGAGTAGTAGTAGTAGTGGTTGTAATAACACAACATACATCTAATGTATTATATATATTAATTATTTCACTATTAATAGTTATTATCTGTGAGTTTAAATTATTAACTTGAATGTTTAATGTGTTAATCTGTGTTAATAGATTACATATAATTTCATCAATCTTTTGCAATATCACATTAAGTGTATCACATGGTTCAGCTATTATACATGATAATGCAGGACCATTATAAACAATAGTACTAGAAGCAGTTAAACTAGTTGAACATGGATCATTGCTATGACAACCACTATTAGTGATTGTAGAACTGCATCCACAAGGACTATTTAAAACTACATCTGTGCAGCAAGGATTTACTGGTAAATATGGATATGCCATCTTATTGATTTATTAAGGTATATAAATAATATAGTAACAAGGTAAAACTGGTTGAATATTAGTATGTGCTCCACTTCCTCCTATGTTAGAGTTAACAACTGTAACATTTGTTCCATTTAATCCTGTAAATTCTGTACTAGTATAAGCATGATTTGCTGTACCTGTTCCACTTTGTTGATTTATATTACTAGCTATAGGAGCAGCAGTAACACCATAAGCAGCAGTAGAGTTTGTTCCTCCAAATCCTTCAATATGTTTATGTCCAGGATCAACTATAGTTACAGTGGCAGTATGAGTATGATCTGGTATTTGTCCAATTACTAATGTTGTAGTATTATTGCCATATGCAGAATTTAATGCATAACTAGGATTACCAACTGTACTAGGATTTGTTCTAGTAGGAAGTGTTAAACCACCCATAGACCCATCTGTAGTACCTACACCAACTACACCTCTTTTATCTGGTGTACCATTTTCTCCATTACATAAATAAATTTTATCCCAATCTCCTGTACCTGCTCCTGTACCATCAAAGTTAGGTGTTCCTGGTCCAGATAATAAACCGTAATATTCAACTACAGTATAAGGAACCATTCTGTTATAATAATTAGTGAATATACCTAATGAATCTAAATATGATTGAATATAATCATTAACTCCAGGGTGACCTGGACTAGCAGTAATAGGTACATATTGGTTTCTTAATTCTAATGTCAATGCTGCTAAATCAACTCCTAATGTACAAACTTTATTAATTGTAGCTTGTACAATAGCATGTGTATCTGAAGAAGCTGTAACTCCTGTTAAACATCCAATTGTATAATCAGCATTCAATATAGCAAGTTCTGCTACAATAGCATCTACTTGTTCTTGAAGATCACAAGCAGCTTCTATAAGAGCTTTTGATATATCTACAATAGAAAGATCTCCACATGTTGGTAGATATTTATTTACAACTTCGCACACCACTGTAGTTCCAAGATCTATCTTCACTCCTGTACCATCTAATGTTGATACAAGGAATGTAATCAATGCTTGTTCTACAAATGATAGAGAATCACCAGTTTGAATTCCTAGGACAGGAACATCTATTCCTGTATATTTAACACATCTGTCAGAGACAATCTCTGTACATCCGTTATAACAATTTGAGCAATTGGACATATTATTTATTTTAAAAGATTTAAACAGTTGTTGTTGTTGTTGTGGTTGGATTAGAAACTATTGTAATATCACAAGGAACCTCTAAACAAGGTAATGGTTCATTACATCTACTAACACATCCCACTGTAAGACGTATCACTCTACTAGCAATCATGTTTACAGAATAATTATAAACATAATCAGGATTAATATACTTGTGAGTAAGTATCCTTCTATATGCTATTAATTGAAGAATATCACCAGCAGGTATAGGTTGGTTCAACATATATGAAATGTTGTTATACAAACTATTACCAAGCTCTGCTAACTTGCAATTTATTTTTCTAAGTAAATCAGGAATGTTTGCACATTCAGGACAATTTGTTAGTCTTGGTGATAACATAATATCAATTTTATTTATTTATTTTAGATGCACAATGTGCACACACTCCGTTTGTCAATTGACAACCGCACCCTACATTAGCTCCACAGCTTGAACATTGTGCCATAATTAATAAAAGTTTATTTGGTAGTTGTTACCAGAACAACCACAGTTGGTTCTTAAAAAGTTATCTAACATATTATCTGCCTGAGCATATAATGTATTTAATTCAAATTCTGCACAGTTATTAGCTGCTGCAATAGCTCCTTGAATAAAGAAGTTAATTGTATTTAATGTTACGCTAGATTGAGTTTTAAGGGCTCTATCGCACTCCATCATATTTAATTGTAAAAACGCATTGTCAAACTTCTCTTGAAGTCTATCAACACGTAATATTGTTTTTTCAACATAGTTTGCATATGCTGGAGCAACAGAATATCTTAATCTATATACTCCATCAGGAAGAGGTTGATTACAACCAACTTCTGTAATTCCTAAATTAGATGATGTAAATACATTGAGTTGATTAGGAACAAAAGGTAAAATCTTGGTTCCGAATCCTGGAATATCAATCTCAATAGATGGTGCTGAGACCACTGGAGGATTGGTAGGATATACAGAAGCATCTGCAACACCAATTGTAAGTACACTGTAAGTAGGGACTACTAATATATCTAATTGTAAGTTTGCCATGTTTTTTTAATAAATATGCCAGAGGAATATGAGTGATATCCTCTTTCCCCTGGCATAGGTTATTTAATAATATTTATTACTTCTTCTTAGTCTTAAGGGATAAGAGTAGAAGTTGTAGTAGTAGTAGATGGAGCAGCAGTAGATGTAGTAGTTGTTGTAGTGATACAAGGAGCACCTTGATCAACAACAGTTCCTAAAGCAGCTTCTAATACAGTAGAGATTGCAGCAGAAATACCACTTGTTACAGAGTTTGGAGCAGCAATAATTACTGTTGCATCTTCATAAATGTAATCACCCCATTGGTATGCAGATTTATCATACTCATTGAATTTGATATAATATGTATCATAAGTAACACCAGTAGATACCCAAGATTCAAAGTTCTCATTGTATCCATTCATTCTGTAAAGGTGTTTCAAATACCCAGCTTGGTAGCTATAGAAGTTTTTCTCTAATTGAGCAATTTCTGCAGATGTACCAGTAGCATAAGAAGCACGTTGTGTGATGATAGGTTGAGCAACAAAGTTACAAGCATCAGCAACAATAAAGTCAGCAGTAGTAGCTGGACCAGCATATACAAACGTTCTGAAAGACATTCTGTCATATTCAAAAGGGAACGCTGCAATATCACAAGGTTGGCCATATTGAGTTAATGGTTTTCCTGTAATACGTAAAATTGTTCCACCTATATTTTCAAATGTATAGAATGTAGAGAATGAAATGTTATCAGGGTTATTTCCTGGAGCTTTCAAGTTTAATTGATAAATCAATTCATTGATGATAGTGTCATCACTTACATCATCACATGGGTTAGCATCACAATCACAACAAGGAGCTTGGATAGTTACTGAACGAGTGAAACCATTGAAATACAATGTATCAATATAAGAAGAATGAGCACGCAAAGTTAACGTGATAGTTTCTCCACATTGTACAGTGAAATTAGTTACATCAGTAATTTGGTTAGCAGCTGTTGGACATCCTGATACTTTATACCATTCTGTTACATTAGAACCATTAGGTCTAATTACTTGAGCACTTCCTGTAAGAGATACTGCTCCACCTGCAATTCTATCAGATCTTTTAGATCCTTGAAGATAGGTGTTTGTTCTACCTTGAGCTACATAAAAATATGGAGTTGTTAAAATAGAAGTGGCATCAACTGCAGAATATGCACTGTTGAAGATACCTACTTGACCAGCTGTCAAGTTTTGTGTTGAAATCGAACCAGAGCTAGGGAGTGTTGTTTGCCCCACTGGAACCACAAATACTGTGGTTAATGAAAAATCAGCCATTGTTTATTTATTTAAATTAATAGTTTATTCGTTTGTTTGTATTCTATATGCTGCATTTTGAACAGCAGATTGATTCTCTGTATACATTGCTAGATTTTGTACTGTAAGATCTAACAACTCATCTTCTAAATATAATTCAAGCTCACAGTCTTGATCAAATGATGGAAGACCATCTAACATAATATATCCTGTCTTATTTATATACACTGGATATCTCATATACATTATCTGTATGTTCTTAGGTGTGAATGTACCATCGGTGAATACAGAAATTTTATCAGAAGCAAGAAAGTTAAATGTTTCTTGATATTCAAATGAAGGTTTGTAATGATCATTATTTAATATGTATTGAAGATCACCATGTTTGGCAAGATCTCTGTTAATCCATATCTTTCTATCTTTACATCTACCTTTATCAGCTAATGCATAACTGTCAACATAAAACATATACTTAGGTTCAAGTAAATGAACATTAGAAGACCATTGATTTAAATTAGCATCTTCTAATGTTAATGTTAAAGGTTGATGATTATAATCCATTACAAGACTTTGTAAGTCTTCATAACGTTTTTTGAATGCATCCATTCCTAATCCATTAGCAACACTAATTCCATCAACTTTTTGTTTTATCAACTTAATCTGAGCTTCATTCAAAGCTAAGATTTTGTCTTCTAATTGAATTTGTTGATGCTCATTAGTTGATAGTTTATTTAGTTTCTGATCGATCTTATATAATAAACTATCTACTGGTATCATATGCTTTTATATTTTTAAACTAGCTACTAAACAGCAGCTAGTTTTTTAGTTTTCAATTTACCTTCTAATGTCAATAACTCATCTTGGTTATCATCATCAGCTAAAAATCTGATTAAATCATCTTCATCTTTAGCTATCTCAAACTCACCTTCATAAACCTTACCGTTTGGTTTAATTCTATATACTGAATGAGCTACAGCTTGTTTTACTAAATCTTTTATATGGAGTAAGGCTTCTTTCATATCTGCAAATCTATTGAACACTTCAACTGGACTCAATCCTGAATATTTACCATTCTTGAATTCTGTTTGTTTCAATATATTATCTACTAAGTTATAAACCACTTCTTCTTTTGTTTCTTCTGTTACTGGAAGACCTAAAAGTCTTGCAACTTTTTTCTTCTTCTCAGGAGACATAGAATCAAACTTAACAATAGCTTTGTTAATCAATTGTTTTTTCTTGTATATCACTGCGTTTTCAATCTCATCATCTACAACATAAAATTGTGTATCTGCTGCATATTCTCCTCTTTCCCAAGCTTGATATGAACTTGCAATAGTAGGATGAACTCTTAACCATGAAAAAGCTATTTCTTGAAAAGCATTTGATAAATCAAAATAGTTATCACCATCTAATAATTTAACCACTTGTACGTGTGTCTGATCATCTGTAGAAGTTGATAAACCATAGTTCCAAAATTGTGAACGAGGTCCTAAATCAATATCACCTATTTCATTTTCAAGTTTTATTCTAAGAGCTTTAACTCTTTCAATCTCTAATTCTTTTTCTAAAGGATCTTGGATTCTTTTAATGTACGTAGCATTCTCATCTAATCCTGTTCTGTACTTTCCATCTAATTCTTTATAAGGATATTTGAATACTCCTGTTCCAGGGATTCTTGTCATTCCTTTTTGTGATAGTCCACTATCCATTGTTTGAAGTTGAGCACTATTTGAATAGTCTCTCTTAATAGTAGAAATTTTGCCTGTCTTACCCATATGTAGTTAATTTAATAATTGGTTTTAATTTGTAGCGAATTGAGGACTCGAACCTCGCTTCTGGGTTATGAGCCCAATGTGCTAACCAGTTACACTAAATCGCAATTTGTAGAGTGGTTCCACCGAAGAAACCTGAACCTAGATACTATCTATTTCAAACACTCTATTTGAGAAGCTTCCCCTCGAGGAGGGAGAGGAGGTGAGGGGATTCTTCTCGGAAAAAAGAGAAGTATGCTGTTCTTGTGGGAAGCATTACTTCTTCAGTTTCATTATTAGAATTGTGGCATTTCCTCAATCAACACAGTTCTAGAAAGATCTTCAATAAATACATCGCATCTATCTTTCATCCAGATTTCATATCCTGGGAATTTGTTAGCACTTGACATACCTTGAGATTTAGCAAAACCTAAGTGATGACGAGTTCCATCAATATAACCCCATGTCATAGAAGGAGCACCTTTCATACGTACTTCTCTAATGTTATTTACCATTGATCCATCAGACATTGGAGAAACATCAAACACCATAAATACAGGCGTAGATTTTTTGTTTTGTCCAAACTCTAAGTTAGATTGTGGTAAATCTAATTCTTTCAAGTGAATCAATTCAACTCTACCAGTCTCACGTGTTACCATTGCATCAAATGCAAAGTTGTAAGTGATATGTTGTCCTTCTCCTTGTAAGTATCTGTTTCCAGAATCAGCCATGAAAGTAAGACCTGAGTTTAATGCATCTGTTTTCAAAGCTTGTTGGAATACATCGAATCCAGCTTCATTAGTATACATCTTAACACTTCTATCTTTCACATCCACTCTTCTGTAGAATAAATCTCCAAATACAGAACGGATCAAGTTAGCAGAGAATTCACCTCTGTTATATTGTACCAAGTTTCCATTGTTACGCATTCTGTGGTATACACCAGCAGATGTTCTTTTCAATTCTTGTTTAGAACCTCCAGATTTAACTGTACCTGGTTTAGCCCAGATCATACGTTTAACTTTCAATTCAATCATTGACTTACGCATCCAGAATTCAATAAACGGTTCCCATTTAACATCATTACGTGTAAGTGGTAATTGGTTACGTCTTTGTGGAGCATATACCAAGATGTCTAATGGTTTACCAGAAGCATCTCTCATCATTTTATCATCAGCCCATTCTGTGATTTTGTGCTCATATCCATATGCAGAACCTAAAGATTCAAACATTGTGATTTGCTCACCTAATCTTGGAAGACCTAATAAGTCTTG
>Ga0181349_1000263_pt1 | contig 22377 bp, 22 predicted proteins | sample Su13VDMM110SD_FD_130106 | JGI IMG/M metagenome (GOLD analysis project Ga0181349, IMG submission 130106) | Freshwater viral communities from Lake Michigan, USA - Su13.VD.MM110.S.D | ecosystem: Environmental > Aquatic > Freshwater > Lake | place: USA: Michigan | collected 2013-07-16 | reverse complement strand
TTCTATATCTGCACTCCAATCGTTCTCCATTATATTACCGAGATATTTTAATCGTTTAACAATTGTATCTTGTAATAAGTTCCGTTCAGTTTAATTCTTAAATGCTGACCGCTACTTCCACTCGCAGAAGGACTAATTAAAGTAGTTCCTTCTAATTGAAGGTCGCCAATATTATTCACATCTAAAATTATATTTCCGTCGCTCCCTCCTTGTGCTGACGATAAGGCAACCCCTCTATCAGCAGTCATACTACAAAATCCATTCGTTCCACTAACATTATTCGCAGTAAAAGTAATATTGCCGTCAGTAGTAGTCCCACTAATACCACCAGTAGTTCCAGCATTCAAAGCAACATTTCGTTTCGCTGTCGCAGTTAAATCACCTGTTCCACTTGAACTCGCAGTTGATATAGTCATATTACCACTTGAAGTTTTTACATCTTGTCCGTTCATATCAATAGGACGAAAAGAATTATTCTCATTATCAGCACCATTCAATCGCCATACCAAACTACTTGTTCCATTCACCATACTATAAAAATCCAACGCTCCGTCGTCATTACTCAACCCAGTAGAAGTAGCAACACATTCTATTTTACCAAATAAAGTTTTATTCCCTAAATAATTCTTTGCGTATATTTGGTGAGAATAAATAGTATCATTAGCAATTACATTTCTACCACTTTTAAAAGTTTCAACAGACGGAACACCAGTCGTAGCACCAGCAGAAGTAAGAGTATTGTTTATTGTAATAGCAGGAGAAGCAGTATAACCTATAAACGGACTTGTAATCGCTATTCCAGCACCAGTAGCAGTTAAATTATCACTTGTAATTAGTAGTTTTTCGTCGGTTGAAAGTGTGAAATTATTACCTGCTCCGTTTCCAGTATGAGATAATCCGTTGTAGGTTAAACCGACTAATTGTGCTGGATTAATTCCATCATCAATCTCTACCTCAATACTATTTCCTCGTATAGTAGTCGTAGTTGAAAGTGTGCCGTCTTGTATTACTGCTGTAAGAGGTGTTAATGCGTTATTACCAGCAGTAAGAACTTGTTGAAGGGTTTGAGAACCACCTGACGCAATAGCAGTAATCGTATTTGTATTAGTTCCATCTGTAATAACTATATTTGGAACAGAAGCATTAATAGTAATTGCATTAGAGTTTGCTGTATTACTACTTAAAATAGTTCCGTTTGTAATTTTGGTTTGCGTAGTAGAAGAACCTATCCCAAATTGTTTGAAAATAACTCCACCTGTATTAAAATTGGTAGTTTGTATTATGAAATCTTGGTTGAGAGCACTATCATAACTTATACCAAAAAGAGAACCAACTCCTCCATTTGTTCCTGCTTCTATTTCTATAATTTCGGTAGGTGTTGTATCATCGTTTTGGATTACCAATTCATTATTAATAGCAAGAATAGTGGGAGTAATATTATTTACGAGTGCTGATAGATTTGTTGGGTCAATTATGAAACTGCTTGTTCCGTCAGGTGAAACAATAAATCCACCTGAACCTATTTCTAAATATCCATTTGTGGATTGATTTATAATTTTAAGTCCCTGTCCGTCTTGGTCTGTTTCAAAACTATTTACGCCACTTGTAAATGAATTAATAACCCCAGCACTAACATAATTCGCTGGAATTGGATTGGTAGGAATTAAAGACATATACTATATCTAAACATTTTAATTATTTAATTTAATTTTTTATGGCGTTATATTTATATCAAAATTAGTTGTAGAAATATTATTTACTCCCCATATACCAGGATTTATCAATTCAAAAGTCATATAATAGTTCATAGTCGTTGTTGTTCCCCAATTAATTGCAGGAAAGTCCAATATCATAGAAGAAACCAATCCAGCAGGAGTAGAAGTAAGAGAATATGAAGGGAGAAGACAAGACACAATATTACTATCATTTACAATTTGAGAAGACCAAAATAAGCGTCCTGCTCCTAATGCTGGATTTGTAGTCGCATCAACAGGGGCGTATGCTGGAACATTACTGGTTGTATTAACACCATTATTAAAATACAAAGTAGGACGAAACCCAAAATTAGCAAAAGTGTCTGGGAATATCGTCATAGTAGCAGAGAAGGTGCTACAAAAGTTCAATACACTATCCATTAGTCCGTTTATAGATGGAGTATTTGTTTGAACTATAATATTAACCTTAAATATAACTCCGTCCTGTTGGTTATAATTTTGTCCTGTTGGAGTAAGGAATGAAATTGTTGGATAAGGTGCTGGTGTGCCTTGTGTATTTAATTGTGCTCTTGATAAATAAGTTGCTATTTTGGAACTTGTTGCACCACCACCAGCGGTAAATTGTTGTGTTCCATCAGGAAACTCAATATAATTCGTCCCAGCAGTTCCAGTCATTACTATATTATCGTCAGTATTAAGTGTTGTATTAAATGTTGCTACACCATAAACATCTATTTGTTGTAAGTTTTCGCTTCCTTGTGCGTAAGGAAATCTTAAATATCTCAAATCACCAGCAGTAGTCGTTAATCCTGTTTCACTTCTGGTAAATACATTAGGGTCAAAGATGGGTAATGTTTCAGTAGGAGGGTCATATGTCGCCATTATATATATACTTTATTTAGAAATTAAAATTAATGAAATATAGTTATAGGTCTAAATTAAATTATCTTCTTAATTATATATAGTATGCCTCCAAAGAAAAAGAATGGTGATGTTCCAACTGGATTAATAGAAAACCTTTATGAAAAAATACCAAAGGAACTATTAGATAAAGTTGAAAATCCTAACTTCCATATTCATAATCTTAAACTTCCATTCCGTATGTGTATTGTTGCCCCATCTGGTTCTGGTAAAACTAATTTCCTTGTTAATCTTTTATCTATGTTTAGTGTAGGTAAGGGGACATTTGCTTCAATAAATATAATCACCAGGAATGCAGATGAACCTTTATATAAATGGGTAAAGGGAAAAAGCGACCAGATTGTTATAAAGGAAGGTTTAACAAACACTCCTCCATTAGACAAGTTTGATAAAGAATTGAACCATTTAGTTGTTTGGGACGATTTAGTATTAAGCAAAGATTTGAGTATGGTTGAAAATTACTATATAAGAGCAAGAAAATTGAATGTATCTGTTATATTTATTAGTCAATCCTATTTCAAAATACCTAAAATTATCCGTAATAATTGTTCGTATATGGTTCTACTAAAATTGAGTGGTAATAGAGAAGTGAATATGATTTTGAGTGAGTTCGGTCTTGGTGTATCAAAGGAAGAATTATTGCAACTTTATGAATATGCTACAAAAGAAAAGTTCAGTCCATTATTGATTGATATGGAAGAAGATAAGTTCAAGAGATTTCGTAAAGGATTGATTGAAATTATTGGATTTAACCATTAGAGTTATATAATTAGGTCAATATGAAATAATTATATAATAAAAAAAAAGGACTTAAAGACCCCCATTTATGCATATTTGAAAATATTATTTTTTTGTGGTTTCTGGTTATTTTGTTCCAAAGTCAAAGATGTCTTCAATTTTATCAAACTTCTCAACAGAATAGTTGATATGATTTTTAAATTGTTCTTCATAATTTTTATAGAGAAAATATCCTTTGTATGATTTTGGAACAAGATTATCCTTATCCACCTTATCAATATACTTTCCATATATCGTAAAATGTGCTTTAAATGTTTTCCTTTGTTTATTTGTATAATCCTGTATAACAGATAGAATACCAATCTTTTCACTATCACAAGGAATAAATATTCCTTCCTGCTTTGCATATTCAAGCACCTCGTTGATAATTTCAACACCTTGATGTTGGTATAATCGTCCAAGTGTTTTAATATGTAATGTCTGTTGATTTCTAACTTTATTTTGTGATTGTTGTAAAGAAAACTCTGCATTATTCCTTTGAGTGGTATTATTACCTAATAACCCCATCACAGCACCAAGAGGGACAATCTTATTGTCGTCGTCAATAATCATCGTAGTCGTTGTAGTCGTCATTTTATATATTATATAGTGCGTCGTCTTTATATTGATTTTTCGTATAAGTATATATATTGAAAATTAATATAAACTTTCAATTCAATTTTATTAAAAAATATTTTATGTGAAGTTTAGTTTGACCTATTCACATTTTTAATATATAATTATTTTAGCGGATTAATTATATAACCATAGTATATATATGAGTGAATATAATCCGCCGAATGAAAATGTGCCGATTTTTAATCCAATAAACTTTGAGAACATTAGTATTACAGATACTTCTTCTACCCCATCAACTATTTCTAATAGTTCATATGTGGTTGCAGGAACATATACGGCATCTGTCCCAACAGGAGCAACCAGAGCAAGAATAGTTGCAATTGGAGCAGGTGGAGGAGGAGGTGGAACTTGTAATTTGGGAGCACCATCAGGAGGAAACAAGGGTGCTAATGGAGGAGCAGGAGGAGGTGGTGGTGGTATTACTATCACAGATATTATTATTGGAGCAGGAGCAAGTGGATTTACTATTAATGTTGGAGTAGGTGGAGCAGGTGGGACTAAAAGTAATGGGTCTTCTGCTGGTGCTGGTTCTGCTGGGACTTTTACTTCTGTTTCTCAAAGTGGGATAGTTCTTGCTTATTCAGGAGCAGGATTGGGTGGAGCAGGTGGGATTAATTCACTTACACCAACAAATAATACACAAGCAGTAGGAGGAACAGGAGGTCAAGGTGGAACTTCAAATGGAGGAGTTGGTGGGTATGGAACAGGAGTGGGTAATCCTACTGGTGAAAATATTGGATTTTATACACCTTCAAATGTATATGGTGGTTCTTCTTCTGGATACGGAGCAGGTGGAGGTGGTGGAGGTGGTTCAGTTTATATTACAGCAAATCCAGGAGGACAGGACGCAGTATATTTTGATTGTGATGGGTTTAATGGAGGTAATCTGGGTGCAATTCTTTATTATCCACAAAGCACTTCTATTACAAATGGTAATGGAGTTGGTGGAATGGGTTCAGGGGGTCAAGGCACTAATGGTGTTGGTGTATTAGGATTAGGTGGTGGAGGTGGAGGTGGTTCTGCTGGTTCAAGATTTTCTTCTTCTGGTATTCCTGCTAAAAATGGAGCGAATGGTATTTATGGTTCTGGTGGAGGTGGAGGTGGAGCAGACCATAACACAGGAGCAAATGGAGGAGTTGGTGGTGATGGAGTGGTTGTTATTTCTTGGTCTTAAATTACCAGAGCAGTTTATCCGCCCACCAACCATTAGAATATTTCACATTTAGGTCTTTACGATGCCTCATCTTATATAATGCCCTTCTTTTATCTGCATATTCTTTACCTCTTTCCAAGATATATGATGGATAATCTAAATATCCATATCCTCCAACACTCGTAATATAATCTCCATCATTATCATAAATATCAATTTTCTTTCCTTTTTTAACTGATGGTCTTACCCATACGCCAAGTTGTTTTGCCTTTTTATAAGTATAAGGTGTTATATTATACATAATCTATTATTATAGTAAGAGATTATATTTTACGCCCAATTAACATATTTATCAGGATTTATTCTATATGGGTATAAACCTTTTTTATTTGGAAAAATACCCAACTCCTCCATCATTTCTGCAAACTCTTGTTTGGAAACATACTGGTTCATATATGCCTGTAATATGTGTTTTCCATATGCATCATAAACATTCTGTAAAGATGCTTTTCTGCCTCTGTAAATGGTAGGATTGTAATGGAAACAATACCAAAAGGTTGCTTTCATAAGTTCTCGTTTGAGAAAAGGTTGCGGTTGCAGGTTTTCGTTCATCTGTCTTATATGATATTATAATATAATAATTCTTTATATTACTTTTCCATATATTATATTAATTATCAATTAATATTCCTAAATGGTTTATATGATTTTTAAATATATATTTGTTGAAAGGGGTATAAAGACAAAGGTGTATATGATATTATAATATAAGATGACTACTATCTGCGAAAACCTGCCTTTTGAACTTGCTAATATTGTTTATTCCTACTTGGGAGAACACCCTGTTGCAAAATTGATTAGAGAAGAAGAAGAAAATAATAATGAGTTCTGTTGTGAATGCGAACAATATGTTGCTGAAAAAGATAATTTTAATAGAAATATTTACATTTGTAATAATACCAAGTTGGGAATGTGTGAGTATTGTTATGGAGAAACCCAGTTAGGGGTGGAGGTTCATACCTGTGTGGATTGTGGAGAAAAAACATATGATTGGTTGAAGTTCAATAATACAGAAGAAGATGGGTTATTCTGTGGAAGTTGCTACGAAACCTTCTTGGAAAGGGAAGAAGAGGAGGAATAGGTAGAATACCTTAACCTGTTTATATTAATTCTTTTTATAAAATAATAATAGTTTATACTATTATTTTATAGTTTTTTACCTTATATTATTCTTTCTTATACTTTTTGCAACAAACCTGTGCGATTGCAACAAACCTGTGCGTCTTTTTAGAACTTTTTCCTATCAACTTTTTCTTTTTTTTTTATTTTGTTTTTCTTTTTTTTTTTCATAGGAAAAAGTTCCAACTTACCACACAAGTTTGGTGCTTTTCACACCAGTTTGTTGCAATTGGGGATTTTCCATATAAACTTCTTCAAAAAGTTGGAGAAAAACCATATAAATATTGGATTTATTAATATAAGATATATTCATTATATAAAAAAGTAATATAAAGAAATATTTTTATATAGTATTATAATATAAGATGGATACTGAAAATGAACTCATTATTGAAAACCCTGAAACGATTGAAACTGCGGTTGCTGAACCGAAGAAACGCACTTATATGAGGGAGTATAAGAGAAAACAATATCAAGAAAATGGAGAAATGATAAGGGATAAGAATAAAGCATATTATTACAAATATAAGTTTGGACTAAATGGTGATGATATGAAAAAGTATGATACTCTGCTTCCGCTTGTATCAAAGACCAAGAAACATTTAGACGATTTGAAAAATGCAAACCCTCTGTTTTTAGCAGAAATCCTGAAACAATATGTTTAGGATATTTTATAAGATATTTTAATTTAAATAGAAATTAATATTTAAATTAAAAATTAATATAAAGAAATATTTTTATATAATACTATAATATAAGATGTTGGAAAATCCTGAAACTTCTGGTGTTGAACCTTTTGTCTTTTCTTGGACGCTAAATGCTAATGATTGCCGTAAGACAATTTACGATAAGAAGAAATGTGTTGAGGTCTGTGATATAAATAAAATATATGGTTTTATTGAGAATGAAATGGGTATTACCTACCAAGGTCATAGCAGATATGATTGGATAAGTGTTAAGTATGCAACTGAACTTGACTTGATAAAATCGTATAAACTCCTATTCAATAAAAAGACAGAACATTTCCAAGTATCACATCATTTAACAAAACATAAATGGGGACGAACAATCCCATCTAATAATTGTTCCTTATCTATATTCCATCGTCCTACCAGACACTCATTATGCGATGGGTTCTATAAGGATATTGATATGGTTTCGGCACAACCGAAAATGGTAAGTGAAATATGTCGTCATAATAATATTCCTTGTGATTGGTTGAATAAATATGTTAAAAAACCAAAGAAATACAGGGAGTTTATTATGAACCATCATAATTGCAGTAAAGATGTGGCGAAAACCCTGTTTATTGCTATTCTGTTTGGTGGTTCTTATAAATCTTGGATAAAGGATAATGATATTAAAGAAAATGAGAATAATTTTGTTGATATTGCTTCTGGTATGGAAACTGATATTAAAACTATTATGGAAATCGTTTATATTTCCAATCCACATATCTTAAAAGATGTATTGAAACAAGACCCTTATAAATACCATACAAAAGGCAAGTTTGTGATTGAAGATGCAAAAAGAAGCATTATGGGTCTTTGGGGTCAATCAGTTGAGAAATTATTACAGGAAACTGCTATTGGATACTTGGTTGAAAAGAAGGAGTTCAAAATTGAAGAAATTGTCCCAAGTCAAGATGGATTTATGATAAAACAGGAATACTGGTATGATGGGTTGATTGAAGATATTCAAGAAGTTATTAAAACTAATTTCAATATGGGTATTGAGTTTATTGAGAAACCTTTTGATGAGAAGATTGAAATACCTACCTACTCAAAAAACATCAGGGATTTTGCAGAATGGGAGGACTTGATAAGTGCTAAAAAAATGGCGGATAAGTTTATTGAAAGTTTTAATGAATATATTGTTTTGAATAATAATAATCTGTATGTCTTCTGGGGTGATAAGAAAGATGAAACAAAAAAAATATTAAACGGAAGATGGTTTGATGAAACGAATAAAGATAAACGATATAAATTAATCTTATACATTAGTGAAGATTTGTATGATATATATAATGAAGAAATCTCTTCTGCTGTGGAACTTGATGAGAAGGAAACTAATTTGTTATTGAAAACCCTGCGAAACCAAACAAGTAAAAGTAATTCCTATACTGATATAATTAAGCATATCTTAACAAAGGCGAGAAAAACCGAAGAAGATTTTAATGGAAATCCTTACTTACTTGGGTTCAATAATGGTGTCTATGATTTATTAGTTGATGAGTTCAGGGATTATACTTTCAACGATTATATTACATTAACAACCAAATATGACTATGTAAAACCTGATTTTGGAATACCTGAAAACCAAGCACTCAAAGAAGAACTTGCTACTTTGATTGAAACAATCCACCCAGACCCAGATTATAGATTGTTATATTTGCAAACATTAGCATCTGGATTAGATGGAAGAGCGTATCAAAAATTATTCTTATTCAACGGACAAGGTGGTAATGGTAAAGGTTTAACAGGTTCTTTAATGGATATTACTTTGGGAGAATATTATCATCAACCGAGTAATGGTATTTTGAAAGATGTTGAAAAGGCAAACACACCAAGTCCAGATATGATAAACTTGAAACATAAAAGATATATTAATTTCAAAGAAGTTGCAGGAACAATTAGAGTTGCAGTATTGAGAAACTTGACTGGTGGTGGTAAGTTCTGTGGAAGATATTTGAACCAAAATCCTGAAACATTCTTTATGAGTGGAACATTCGTTATGGAGTTCAATAATAGTCCTGAATTGGACGGAAAACCACAACGAGCAGATTATCGTCGTTTGGTTGATTTATTCTTTCCAGTTAATTTTACTGATGACCCAGATAAGATTGATAAGGAGATTGGTGGATTGAAATATAAAAAGGCAAATACCAGATATGAAACACAGGAGTTCTTGAATACTATGCGAGATATATTCTTGGATATGTTATTGGAAGTGTATAGAACACATAAGGATAAGGAAAAGAAAACTGGTATGATTTTCACTATTCCTGAAATTATTAGAAAGAAAACTGATGAGTTCATAGCAAACCAAAATCTTTTCGTAAAAATATTTAATACAAATTGGTTGAAGGTTGATATTCTACCTGATAATAAGGAAGATGAAGCGAAGAAAACCACACCATTAATAGATATGTGGGAAGATATTCAAAATAGTAATGATTATAAGAGTTTATCGTATAAGGATAAACGCCAATATAACCGAAATGAGTTCTACAAATGGGTGGAAGAAAACTTCTTGGTTGTTAAACTTGCAAGAACAGGTAAGATGGTAAAAGGAATTATTAAAAATACAAATGGAGAAGATGATGATGAAGAAGGTGGTGCAGAAATAGAAAACGAAATTGTTGAAATATAAAAAATAAATCTTTAATATAATTAGATAAAAATTAATTTAGCAAATTATTATCTAATACTATTTATATATGGAACGAACAGAAGAACAGATTTTCCCTGCCGTAAGTGATATTGAACCTATTGAGTTTCCTGCTGATGAAACCGAGCAGGAAAAGGAGATACGATTGTTAAAGGAAAAGGCGACAAAAACAAAGGTTATAGCATTAGACCAATTACGCCGACCTATATTTAGTAATCCTTCTAATTTTTCAAAAAGAGATAAGGAGAAACTATTGAAATTGATGAAGGAATGGTTTGATAAACCTGATGAAGAAGTGAATGAAATCTTTAATGATTTAGTTTTAGACAAACTTGATGGTGATTATGAAAGGATAGATGTTAATCCTATGAATATAACATATGCACCAGACCCAGAGTTTCACAAAAATCTCCCACCTATGGATATTGCTGGAAATACTTTAAATACTATAAATGGAGCAAATTAAATACTATAAGAATACTTTTCAAACATTTTAAGAATACCATAATTTTTTTATATATGTATATTATATAACAAAATGAGCGGACAACCAAACCAGACCCCTCTTGATGCCTCCAAGTTTAGACAGGCGTATATGAGTAATCTCAACCTTCGTATAGCGTTAGATGATAAGAACCTCCAAGCGAACAAGACCTATAACAGGACAGGTCAATTACCAGTAGAACCAAGTGATTTTAGAACGACCGAAGAAAAACTTGCCGATGTATTAACATTAAGGAGAGATGTTAGAAGTCAATTAGGAAAGATTGCCGATGGTATGAATGCAAATAAAATATCAGTAGAACTAACTCCTGCTGAATTAGTTTTCTATTTCCAGCAATCTCCAACTATAAATCAATTGATTAAGGAAAGATATTCCAAAGGTGTTATTGCTGATATATTTATTCCATTTTTACAAAAATATATGGCGGATACATTAGCGAACAAGGGTGTAGCATCTGGATTACAGCAAGTATCAGCACCAAATCTCTTATTGAGTGGTGAAAATATTGCAAGAGCATTAGCAACGCAACCTGATTATCTTGGTATATTAGAAAGTTATATGGATACTGGTATTAATATATCCAGACCACTTACCGAAGCGATTAATGTATTACCTCCTGCTGATTTATTCCAAAGAATTAATGCAGTTGAAGATGCAAATGAACGATTTACTCTGCTTGAAGAAGCAACTAATTATTTGAAAGATTTACCTTCTAAAAATGAAATATCAGCAAAAATACGAGAAGTTCAAAGATTAAAAAATATTAGAGATAATTCTGGATTAAGAGGTGAAACTGACCGAGTTATTCAATTAATCACACCATCAAGAGATACAAAAATACAAATGGAAAATATTCTACGAGCATTAAGCAGACCTTCTGTTGAGGAAATACCAGAGCGTCCTACTTATCCATTTGAAAGTATAGAAGGATATGAGGAATTGCCTGGTGGTGAAGAGGAAGAAGATGAAGATACACCTCCAAGTGCTACACCTTCTAAAAAATTAGTCCCAAAAAGAGATGCTGAAACATTAGTAAAACAAATTAGAGGTGTTGATGATTTCCAGCGTCAAGATTATAATGATGTTGAACTATTGGCGATGTTAGATTTGTTAGATAATACTCCTGGAAACTCCGCTTTGTTTGGTAAAAGAGGAACACTTGGTATAGCGAGAAGTGAATACGGCAGAATATCAGCAAGAGAAAAACGACGATTAATTGCTAATTTATCTATGCAAAACAGGGTAGAGTTAGAAAGAGCAATAGAACGAGCAGGTGGAATGGTTGGAGGAGAAGGTGAGTTTATGTTTGACCCTTTTGAAGGAAGAGGTGTTAGAAACACACTTATTATGTCTGGACGAGGAGTTGCTGTCCCAACGAAATTAAGACGATATGATGCTATTAAACCAACTGATATTGATACAACTATGGGACTTGGAAAACCACCCAGATATATTCCATTTGGACGATATTTTATTAATAGAAATAGATTGAATGATAGTGTGGTTTCAATCAAACGCCCAAGTGGAGGAAGCATTACCGAGTTTCCATCACAGCGAGTATCCAGCACTCTTGCTGATGTATTGAAAAAGATTGTTGGAAGAGGTATTCCTGCCTTTGAGGATTTAGAAGCATTAAACGAAGAAGAGAAATCGTATCTACATAAACTTGCAAAGGAAAGTCATATATTAGATAGATTGAGTATTCCAGCACCAAAGAAAGATGAAGTAGATAAAGATTTAAATAGGTTTGAGATACTAAAAGGTCAAATTACCAGCGGTAATGATAATAAGGAATTAATTAAGGAGTTCAAAATGCTTATACTTAAATTAAGTAATATGAAAGTAATTCCAAAATCCCAAGCAAGAGATATATTATTTGATTTAACAAGTATGGGATTTTAAAAAATCTCTGGTATAATATATAAATGAATAGTGGATATTTTCCAGGTGTCGTTAATCCAAAAGTAAGACCTCAAACTAAAAGCGAAGAGTTTCAAACTCCATTCTTTTTTGGTGGTAGTCAAATACCGAATGCATTATCTATAAGAAAAGGTGATTTTAGCGGTTCAGGATTTAGTAAAGGTTCTATGTCTAAAACCCATATGGGAGATATGGATTTCACAACCAAACGAGGTAATAAGGTTTTCCACCAGGACGGAAAGTTTATAAAAATGTTTGGTAGAGAACCATTTAAGAAGAATGGTATTTATTAATTATTTAATATTAATTTTTATCTATATTATAATATATAGATATGAGAACAATCGTTTTAAACTCTTCCAATTTAGTTGCTGACGGACAGAATAATAAATTGGTGTATCCCTTTCCAGGTTCAGTAATTTTCAAAGATAGTTATGTTGCTTTATCACAGATTAATATGTATTACTCTTGGTATAATATAAGTGTAGCATTACAAAATAACTCACTACAATACACTTGGAAGGTTGCTGGAACTACATCAACCATCACAATAACTATTCCTGATGGTTTATATGAGGTTGCAACCCTAAATGAATTACTCCAATTCACTATGATTTCAAACGGACACTATTTAGTTAATAGTTCAGGACAAAATGTTTATTATGCTGAAATGTTAGTCAATCCAGCAAGATACGCAGTCCAAATCAATACATATTTATTTCCAACATCATTACCAGCAGGATTTACTGCTCCTGCTAATTTTCCAGGTTTTCCATCAACCACATTCAATCCTCAAATTATTACTCCATTTGCGATTAATGAAATACTTGGATATGCAGTCAATTTCACTACTGATGCTAATACGAATAATGCTTTTGTTCCACCAGCAAATCAGGATTTAATTTCCAAATTAGCAAACGGAACAATTTCATATTTAAGCACAACTGCTCCCAATATTCAACCCAACTCATCTATTTTAGTAAGTGTTTCCAATATTGATAATGCTTATGCTACTCCTTCTTCGGTTCTTTATTCTGTTGTCCCATCAGTAGCATTTGGAGAATTGATTAGCGAAAAACCACCCCAATATGCTTTCAATAAATTGATTGATGGAACATATAACCAAATCCGTATGACCTTCCTTGGAACAGATTTGCAACCTATTAAGATTAATGACCCTAATATGACTATTATATTAGTATTTAAGGATAAGAATGAAGTTGTATAATTATTTTCTATGCTTAATTATATAGATGAATAACGAGTTGAACGAACAATATTTAAATAGAAGTTATGACGAATACCAGAAGGAACAGATGAAACTGATGAATGATTTCAAGAATGATACACAAGTGGAGGATAGTAAGGATATACAAAAACAAATAACTCTGTTGAATACTATCACTATTAATATATTAAGATTTAGAAACTTGCGAAAAACAATTCAAGAAAAAAAAAATAGATAGTATAATATATAGATGATGAAAACAAGCAGGGTTTATATTCCTCAATCACACCACATCGGTTTAACAAGACATACCAAAGGAAGTATTAGCGGTAAAGGGGTTTCTCCTCTTCTTCTTGATGGAGGTTTAGGTGGTGGTAATAGTTATGTTTCTGTTGATGAATATGTTTCAACCACAGGTCGTAATCCTATGAAAGTTTCTGGAAGCGGTTTAGCAAAATCTTTTACGGATAAACTTGCAAAGTTGAATATAGGAAAAATGCCTATTTCAAGAAAACCAAATAATATCAACTTTTCTCTTTAAGGATATTTTAGAGTATAGGATAGTTTAGTAATTTGAAGTCAATAATTTGAATATAACTTTTATTCAAATTATTTTTATCTAACTAATAATATATAATGTCTTGCGATAAATTAGTTTTTGACCTTTCACAAGAGGTAGAGGGAACTCCTAATGTTTTTGTTAAGAAGGATTGGTTGAATATTTTAGACAACCAGAACGGACAATATAGTTCAAATCAATCCGTCATAGATACATCACAACTTACAAACTCCAACCGCTATATGTCGTATAGGGAAGGGTATTTAGCAGTTCCTATGCTTCTTTCATTAGGAACAACCACTCTTGCTACTGCTGGAAACTTTGACCCTGCTACTGCTGGAACAAGTGCAGATTACGCTTTTTCTCTTAAAAATTGGTTCGGTCAAATAGTTCATTCTCTTACTTTGGACTATAACGGCACTACTATTATCCAGCAAACTCCTTATTGTAATATGTGGAACTCCTTCCGCCTTATGACTTCTATGAGTTGGAATGATGTATGGACTACTGGTGCTTCCATCGGTTTTTACCCTGATGACCCTCTTACATTCAGTTTCCAAGCACTCGCAGGTTCTTTATCAGGTCAAGGAACTTGCAACAATAGTGATTTACTTATTGCTTCTCCTGTTGTATCTGGTGCTTTCAACTCTTTCTCATCAGGTCAAGGAAATATCGGTCTAACCAGACGCTCCCAATATATTAACTTTGATACTGCTGGTGTTAGTGGTTCAGGAACTTTTAATGACCTTTTGACTGCTAATGCTTGTTCTAATATCTGGAAGTCATTCGTTTCCAGTAAGGTTAATGGTGTAAATGCTACTACACAAGGCAGTTTCCAAATCTCCATTATGGCGGTTATTTACCTCAAACATCTCCATTCCTTTTTCAACAGCGTCCCACTTATTAAGGGTGCTTATATGAAGGCAACACTCAATCTCAATAACACTTCGGTTGCATTCACTTCCACAGCAACAACAGGTCTTCTCGCTATTAACAGCGTTTCTAATGCTGTTGGTGGCGTTTGTCCTTTGATGATTGCTTCTGGTGTTGCTGGAAACGGAGGAAACACTTTGGTCGCCCAGTGCATTACCAACAATTCTGCTACTTCCTATATTGCAAATATCTCGGTTGGTGCTGTCTGTCTTGACCCTACTCTTTCCACATTCGTAGCACAAGGACAACTTTCTCGTTCCATCTACTTGTATGTTCCTGCTTATACATTCAATCCTGTATTTGAAAGTGCTTATCTATCCAGTCCTATTAAGCAAATCAAATATACTGATATTTACCAATACCAGATTACCAATATCCAAGCACAAACAGGTCAAATCAATCAACTTATTACCAACGGAATTGCAAATATTAAGTCAGTTCTTTTACTTGCTTTCTATTCCCCTCTTGCTGGAACTGCTAATACAGGTCTTCCTCTTGGTCTTCCTGTTTTCCAGTCCCCTTTTGATACTGCTGGTTGTGGTTCTCAATCTCCTATGGTTCAACTCAATAACTTTAATGTAGTCGTATCAGGTCAAAATATTATTTACAACACACAGCAAAGAGCATACGAGCAATTCCAGAACCAATTTTACGGCACTAATGCTGTGAATGGAGGTATGACTGATGGTCTAACTTCTGGTTTGATTAATAGATTAGGATTTGATATGATTTATGGTTCTTACTATGTTGATGTATCCAGAATGCTTCCAGTTGAGGAAAGCGTTCCAAAGTCAATCCAAATTATTGGAACTAACCAGTCCTCAAAGGCAATTGATATGTATGTGTTCGTAGAATATGGTGTTGATGTTTCTATTGATGCACTCACAGGTGTGAGAGTTTAAGAAAAACCCATAATAATATTGAATAATCTTTATATCCTTTTATAATATAAATTATAATCTCATAAGTGAAATTATAATTTGTTTTAGGCGTTATTTTTAGTTAAGCAAAATCCATTATTTTTTATCTCATATAGTTATATATATAAGATGAATGTTGTTGAAATAGGTGTATCTCCAAAGCAGATAAGCAAGTTGAGAAACGGACATAAAGTAAGGGTCAAGAAACCTATGTCTGGAAAAGGTGTTTGTATGATTGTAAATCCTGGAAAATATGATATTATAACCAGAGCATTTTCCAGAGGTAAAGGTGCAGAAATCTCTTTAAGTCCAGAGGAAATTATGGAAAATCTTAATGCTTCTCCTGAAATGGAAGGTAAGGGTATTTTCGGTAAAAAGTTTGATAGATTTGTTGAGAAAACTATTGGTAAAAAGGCGAAAGATGTCCTATATAAGGGTGCTGATATGCTGAAAGCACCTATTAAGCAAGGTATTGATAAACTTGCTGAATACGCACCTGAATTAGCGACTGGTGCTTTGACTGCTGGTGCATTAGCATTAGGGCAACCTGAATTAGTTCCTCTTGCTGGTATTGTTGGAAATAAATTAGGAAAGATGATTGGAAAGAAGGGTGCTAATCTTGCAAAGGATTATTTAGACAGACCCACATATTACCAGGAGAAGGTTGGTATTGGAGGTTCTAAACGCAGAACTCCACCTGCTATAATTAACGCTTTGAATGAAAGTCAAGGAACAAATCTGGGTTATATGGAACGAGCAGGTTTAGCACAAGCACAAGCAAATCAGCAAAGAGCGATGATGATGCGACAAATCCAAGAAGATAAGTTTAAGAAATTATATCCTAATTCCAATATTAGCGAAGCAGATATAGACCAAGTTTTTGATGCTATACCAGTATCAGGACAAGGATTATATGCTGGTGGTAGTGCTGGTTATGGTTTGTATGCTGGAACAGGATTATACGCCCAATCTGGTATGAGAGGAAGAGGAAGTTGCTGTATGGGTAATAATCGTAATTCAAAGGATTTGGTTGCTGGTAAAGGTGTAAGAGTTCTTCCACAGGCATTACTATCACAACCTTATTCTGCTAATTTCCAATTTAGACATACTCTTCCTCCTGCCTATCAAATGGTTGGAAAAGGACTTTACGCATAATTAATAAAAATAAATATGTAAATTAATTATCTAATCTTAAATATATAGATGAGTTTAACAGATACGCAGTTAAAGATTTTAGCAAAAGCAATGGACTTCCCCCTTGCTGGTGTGTGCTTTAAAGATGAACTACCATCTAAATTGGAGTTCAATAAAGCATATATAATTAATATTGAAGATGCAGAAGACGAAGAAGGAAATGATAATGGTGGAACTCACTGGACTTGTTTCCAAATTAATAAATATCCTAATGATAAGATAGAAGGGATTTATTTTGACCCATATGGAGTTGGTATGCCCCAAGATGTTGAGAAATCAATTCTTAAATCAATTAAGAAGAAAATACCGAATACTACAAAGGATATTCAATCATTAATGAATAATGCTTGTGGGTATTATGTATGTGCCTTTTTACATTTCATTAATTCATCACAATATAGAAGTAAGGATTTATTTACTGATGTATCTACCTTTTTGGATATGTTTGATGATTTGAATAAATCAATAGATTTCAAGAAAAATGAATACATTTTGAAACACTTTTTTAGAAATAAGAATATTGAGGAAAGAACTCCTGTGGATATTGATGCAATCGTAGAACCTGATAATACCAGAGTGGATATGATGAAACTACCTGCTGATGTGAAAATTATGAAGTAAATATATATTAAAAAATATTATAAAAACTATGTTAGTATTTATAATATGACCTATTACCACTTTCTATTTCTTTACATAAGTATCCAACATACTGCTTGATGAACCCATATCTTCCATAGTATTAGCAACCTCTTGTTTCTTATTGATAGTATCACCGAACTTATCTGTTAAATATGTGTGTCTTAATTGATTAACACCAACTTTCTTACCATCAAATATGCGGTTAAGACGCTGGTTGAGTTTAACACTTGATAGTTTATTCATATTTGCATCAAAAAGAAGGTAATCAGTTGGATTGATTGAAGACCATTTCTTAATGATATTTTTCAATTGAACTGGAATATCAACATCTTGCTTTCCGTAAGTTTTTGCTGTCTTATATGAGTTGAAAAAGAACTTGTTCTTATCCATATAATTATCAACAGCAGTATCCACATTTTTTATTTTGAAATCTACAAAATCCTTACTTCTTCTGGGTTTTATAAAAACCGAACCAAGAACACATAGAATAATGTAATTCTGGATTTGTTGCAAATCACTTGGAGTGATATTCTTCTTTTTCATTATCAAATCTGCGTTCTGTTTCAAGTCATCATATACTTGCTTAATCTCATTCGTTTCAACCCAAGATGCCTCCTGTGATGGTGTCTTAACCTGTTTAGAAATATCCTTATTATAATCCCTAACATCTTCCGCCATCAAATCTCTGTATGGTTTCTTGTCTGTGATTATTACTAAACTACTTAATATTGTTTTTCTTTTGTTTGGTGGGACATCTTTTAGAAACTTTAAAACTGGTTCTGTATTATCAAACTTGGTTAGGTCAATTTTATCATCACCGAATACCCTAATATAGAGATTTTTCAAAATAGAAGAGTATGTTGTTAAAGAAGATTTAGAAAGCGAAGGGCGTTTTGCAGAAATATAATCCTTAATATTTTCCATTATATAATTAATATAGATTTTTATTTAGGCGTTTTTAAATAATTGTTTATATTAAGTTTAGTTTTATATTTTTTTTATATTATTATATAATATAAGAGAAAAAATGGAAAATCCTGAATTGAGAAGTTTTAAAAATGATTTACGATTTGGTTTAGAGAAAGAGTTGGAGGTTATTGATATTCTTAAATTGAACTTTGATGATGAGATAGATATACAAAGCACCAAAGACATATACGGAGATGATTACTATATTTATGATTTTGAAGCACAATCAGGAACATCTTGGGAACTGAAAAGTAGAAGAATTAGAAAGAACCAATTTCCAACTACAATTGTGCCTGTTAGTAAAGTAAGGGATACTGATAAGAAACAGATATTTGTTTTCAATTTTACTGATGCTTGTTGCAGTATAGATTATGATAAAGAATTATGGGATAAGTTTGAAATAAGAGATGTATCCACTCAACGATTTGGAAAATTAGATTTACCTAAACCTCATTACCATATACCGATTAAACATTTAACCGATTTAGTAAGAGTGCATAGGATTTGTTAAGTATTTGAATAATTTTATAAAAATAAAATATTTTTATAAAAATGTTATTATTGATAAACTCATTTTCTAAACCAGAGTTCTCAAAATCCATATTGCGTAATCACCATATACATATTTCTCACCCTTTTCCTTTTTGAAACCATTCTTAACAGCAAATCTTTCCATATCTTTTGCATCAATTCCTCCAAAAGTCCAACCAGCAGTTCTATCACCAGAGGTATAAGTCCAAGTAGTATCTGCTTTTAATCCTTTATTAGATGTCTTAAATGTAGTGGGGTCAAAATGTTTAATATTAGTAGCATCATAATATCTTCTATTCAACCCAGCATAATCAAGTGTTTTTTCAACTACTCTAATTTTAATCACAAATCCGTTTTTCTCATCATATTTTTTATTTGTTTCATTACGAAAATCGTTCCACTCTTGATTTCCACCAGTTTGACGATTAATAAAATCTTTCATTTCAAATCTTTCATATCTGTCTTCATATCTTTGTTTTGAACCTGTGGGTAATAATGCTTCCCATTCTTCCTTTGTTAAAGGAGTTTTCAATTCTGTAATTGGTTCTGCAAGACCACCGCTTATTAATTTTTGTATTTTTCTATTGTTGAACCCAATATACCAATCAGTAGCACATTTATCAATTCTAATTTTATAATCTGTTTGTTGCTGATAATCTATTTTCTTATTATCAATATTGTAATAATTATTAACTTTATCATTCAATCTTCTACAATACATCGTTCTATAAATCTTCCCCTTATAGTGAGGGTCTTTATCATCATAATTATATTTATTTCTGTATCTGTTAAGATATTCAAATAATTCCAATCGTAAAAATAAATATTTACGACTTCTTCTTTCGTTTTGTTCTTGCATACTTCTGCGGAACTCATAATCATAAACATCTATTTCAAGTTCTTCAATTACATTATCAAACTTGGTTTTGTAATCAACAGGAAGGGGTGCAATTGAGGAGGTCATCATCTTATATTATATATTCATATAAGGCGTTGTCTTTATATTGCTTTTTCATATAAGTATATATATTGTAAATTAATATAAATTATTATAATATATAAAAAAAGGATATAAAGAACGATATTAAACAATAGTTAATACTTTAAACAGAATTATAAGATATTTATATGATTATTAAGATATATAATCATATATATATAGTTAAAAGATATATAAAACTTAAATAAATTAATTTATTTAATTCTTTAAACAGAAATATAGTATAATATATAATAGTTAATCTTAATTATTATATAATATTGGTCTAATATGATTATTAACCTTAAAAAATAGTTAATGGTTTAAAGATTACATCTTCCTTTTCATTTGAGAAGCAATAGACATCGCCTCTTTGTATGAAACACCTTGTTCCTGTTGCACTTTCTTTACCATAGCAATCCAGGCATTTGGTTTCTTAACACCATAACCAGTTGCCTTTCCAAGTGCGTCCCCTGCTTCCTTACCAGCAAGTTTTCCAGCGGTTTGTCCCACAGCAAAACCAGCATAAGGATTTCCAGTAAGGGCGGTTGTTGCTGACCCAGCAAGACCACTAATGACTGCTGGTAATGCTTTGTGAATTAATCCACTTGTGATTTGTCTTCCTAATTTAGGTGTGAAAGTTTTTTTAGCAGGTTGAATAATGGTTTTTTCAAAACCACCTTTAATATCATTTCCAACTTTCTTAAATGCTTTTCCAATATCATCAAAAATACCAGAACCACACATAGGACAAGTAGCACAACCATTATGTCCCATTCCTTTCATTTGTCTTATACCTGCTTTACCTCCAATAGGTTTTCTAAAAAATCTTGCGTCCGCCATAGAATTAGTAGGAGGGTTAAATCTCGTATCCATTATACTATTATCGTAGATATTATTTTCGGTTAAACCTTTCCCAAATAAATTAATACCTTTTTTCGCTTCACCATCTCCATCTCCTCCATCATACTTCTTTCTTCCTTTTTGTTTCGGTGCATTTTGTAATCTTCGGCGTAATGCTAAAATCCTGCCTCTCATTCTGGCGTATTGGTCGGCAGTTAAAATAAATCTTAAATTACCAAATCTATATATTTGATTAGGATTTATAGCGGAGGCATTATCAAATAATCCTCCAAAGAAATTAGTTAAATCTTCATCTGTTATGTAATCTAATATTTCATTAACCATATCACCAGATAAAACACTTGCTCCTGCTGGTGTGGATTGTTCTGCACCTCGTCCATCAATAATTCTCATAACAATATTCTCTTCACCTCTTTTATTCTTCTTTTTATCTACAACTGAATATTTTTCACTTCCTAACATAGCATCTTCAAGGTTCTTTTCAGCAATAAGTAATTCATCTTCTAATCTATTTTCCTCTTCATTCAAACCTTTTAATGGTTGTCTATCAGCACCATAATTTCCTCTATCAAATTGGAACTGCCTTAATCGTTTTATTTCGGCAATTCGTTCATTCATATTGGATATTTGTTGTTTGTATTTCATAACATCTTTTACTCCTCCACCTGAAACAACTGCACTTGCTTTCGCACCAATATCAGTTAAGGTATTAGATAGTTTTCTCAAATAAGGTAAATCTTCAAATAACGATTTAGTATCCTGTTTAATAAAAGCAATATCTTTTCCATCTCCTAAATTATTTGCTCGTAATACTGCTGATAAGAAGTCCTGACAATTATTATCCCTTGCAGAATATCCCAAGAACTTATTCTTACCCATAAATCGCTCTGTGTTCGCCATCATAGTATTGAGATTAAATCCTGATGGTAATGTTTCAACAATCGGTTCAATCTCGGTTTTAGGTCTTGATGGTGGATTTACCAACATATTTATTCTTTCATTTTTCTCAACTTGAATACGACTTCCATTAATCATTTTCGCTTCTAAAAATAAATGGAATAGTTCATCAAACTCATTCTCTTTCATTCTTTCACCAAACTTACCAGCACTAAATAACGATAAAGCACCTGTTAGAACCTTACCTACTGGTGTTCTCATAAGAGTAATAGATGCTATTTCTTCATTACCATACTTTTGAAGTATTTCTTGAACTGGTCTTGGTAATTCAGTTGCACCATAGAATACTTCCTTTGCTACTGACTTAACTCGGTTAATGGTATTTTTGACTTTTCTACTACCTGTCTTAATTATATTACCAATATCCTCCATTATACCATCACCTTCTACTGGTTGATTTGC